>JAEEGL010779496.1_pt1 | contig 11378 bp, 12 predicted proteins | sample 9134231 | NCBI WGS metagenome assembly JAEEGL01 (sample SAMN16246548, study PRJNA631951) | gut metagenome | biome: gut microbiome; feature: rumen; material: fiber-attached | host: Bos | place: Iran: Karaj | collected 2018-10
GCTCCACGGCATCTACAACTACGACGGCAAGGTGCTCTGGTCGAGCCTCCGCGTTGTCAGCGACACCCTCGTCGTGGGATTCCGGATGACGGACGGCTGGGCCCGCTTCAACCAGACCTATTTCGCTATCTCCTTCTCCAAACCCGTCGTCAATTATGGCTATGAGGACCGGAAGAACCCGGACTACCGGGGCTTCTGGCGCAAATTCGACCTGCACCACAACTTCCCGGATATCGCGGGCCGCGACATTACGGCTTATTTCGAGTTCGACGGGAGCGATCCTGCACTGACGGTGAAAGTGGCGCTGTCGGGCGTTTCGACGGAAGGCGCGCTGAAAAACCTGGCTGCGGAGGCGGCCGGCAAGTCTTTCGACGACATCCGGCGTGAGACTGCCCGGGCCTGGGAGCGGGAACTCGGCGTGGTGCAGTGCGAAGGCACCGACGACGAAAAGGCCAGCCTCTATACCGCGCTCTACCACACGCTGATCAATCCTTCCGTCTATATGGACGTAGACGGACGCTATCGCGGCGTGGATGGAGAAATCCATCAGGCCGAAGGCTTTACGAACTATACGGTGTTCTCCCTCTGGGATACCTACCGGGCAGAGCATCCGCTGCTGGGCCTGCTCAAGACCAGCCGGAACACCGATATGGTGCGCTCAATGCTGGCCCACTGGCGGCAAAATCCCGTGGGGATGCTGCCCGTGTGGAGCCTGCAGGGCAACGAGGGCTGGTGCATGACGGGCTATCACGCCGTGAGCGTGGTGGCCGACGCATTGGTGAAAGGAGCAGATATCGACCCGGATGAGGCTTTCGCTGCGATGGTGGCTACGGCGAACTGTCCGTATCTAGCTTCCATCCAGGACTATATCGCCTACGGATACGCGCCGTTCGACAACGATGCGACGGCGGCGTCCAACACCTTGGAATATTCCTATGACGACTGGTGCATCTACCATGCGGCGGAAATCCTGGGACGGAAGGACATAGCAGCGGCTTTCCTCCACCGCGCGCTGTCGTACCGGAACACCTTCGACCCTGCTTCAGGCTTCGCATCACCCCGCTACAAGGACGGTTCCTTCAAGAAAGATCTCGATCCCTACCAAACCTATGGCGAGGGATTCATCGAGGGAAACTCCTGGAATTTCTCCTTCCACGTGCCGCACGATCCCAGCAGGCTGATGGACTGCATGGGCGGCGAGGAAGTGTTCCACCAGCGGCTCGACGAACTCTTCGAGATGGATCTCCCGGAGAAGTATTATGCTGACAACGAGGATATTACGGCCGACTGCCTGGTAGGCGGCTATGTACATGGCAATGAGCCCAGCCACCATGTCCCCTACCTCTATGCCTGGACTGCGCAGCCCTGGAAAGCGCAGGACCGCATCCGGACCATCCTCAACAAGATGTACCGCAACGATATCCGCGGCCTGGGCGGAAACGACGACTGCGGGCAAATGTCCGCCTGGTACGTGTTCTCGGTCATGGGCTTCTACCCCGTGGCCCCGGGCTGTGACCAGTATGTGCTCGGAGCCCCGTACCTGCCCTATCTGAAAGTGAAGCTGGAAAACGGGAATACCCTCGAAATCAAGGCACCGGGCGTCAGCGACCGCAAGCGCTACGTGCGCAGTGTCCGCCTCAACGGAAAACTCCTCACGCGCCTCTACCTTACCCACGAAGAGCTGATGAAGGGCGGCACGCTGGAATTCGAAATGAGCGAGCGCCCGAACCGCAAGCGAGGCCTGTCAGCGGAAGACAAACCGTATTCCCTGACGCAGATTCTCTGATTTTAAGATACTTAACGCGCTGCGATGCACTCGATCCCGACCAGCGCGCCTTTCGGCAACGTCTTGACCGCCACGGCGCTCCGGGCCGGGAACGGTGCGGCAAAGAACTGGGCGTAAATCTCGTTCATCGCTGCGAAATCGCCCATGTCGGCCAGGAATACGGTGGTCTTGACCACGTTCTGCAGGCCGAGGCCGGCGGCCTCGAGGATAGCCTTCGCGTTGGTCAGGCTCTGGCGCGTCTGCGCCTGGACGCCACCTTCAGGGAAGGCGCCGGTAGCCGGATCGATGGGCAACTGCCCGGAAACGAAAACGAGGCCAGTGCCACTGTCGATGGCCTGGCTGTAGGGTCCGATGGCCGCAGGGGCCTTGTCTGTCTGGATGGGTTTCATTATTCTGTTATTGTATTTCAGTCAGTTCACCGGTTGTGGAATCGATGATGAAGCCACGCACCACAATGTCTTTCGGAACCAGCGGATGGTTCACGATTGCAGCCACGGTCTTGCGGACGGATGCTTCGGTGTCGCGGAAGCCCTCCAGCCAACGAACGATGCCCTTTTTCTGCCATGCGGCAAGAATCTCTTCCGGGATGCCGTGCGCCAGCATGTGGGGCCTGAATGCATCGAAGCTCATGTGGCAGGCGCCGCAGCCGGAATGATGCACCACCATCACCTCCTTGACCCCGAGTTCGTAGATGCCCACCAGCAGCGAGCGGATGGCGGAATCGGTCTGCGAGAGGATAAGCCCACCGGCGTTCTTGATGATCTTGGCGTCCCCGTTCCGCAGGCCCAGCGCCCGCGGCAGCAGCTCGGTCAGCCGCGTATCCATACATGTCAGTACCGCCAGTCCCTTCGACGGATATTTGTCGGTAACGAACGGCTCGTAGCCCTTCTCCTCCACGAATTGCCGGTTGTATTGAAGAATGTCGTCGATCATGCCGTTTTTGTTTTTTTACAAAGATACGAGAAAACGCTTATTATCAGTTCATTAATTGCCAGAAGACATATCCTGCTCAATGAAGGCTGTCACCAACTTGAATACAGGAATATAGCTGTCAAATTTCACGGTTTTCATATTGTCGTTCGGGGTGTGGTAGAACGGGAAGGCGTCGCCATCCTCATTCTCCAGAAAGATGCAGGGGACACCGCGGGTAGCGAAGGGATAGTGGTCGCTGTTGGCAGCCAGTTCGCCGCGGTTCAGCGCTTCGAACAGACCCTGTTCCCGGTTGATCGCTTCAAAAAGGCCATATTTCGGCATGCCGGCTTCACTGACTTCGCAATACTGCACGGGGTTGTTGTCGCCGATCATATCGAGGTTAAACAAGTAACGGATGTTTTCGAGCGGCACAACGGGATGCTCTGCGAAATACGTGGAGCCGCGCAGGTTGGCGTCCTCTCCCGAGAAAGCGATGAAATACATGTCGTATTCCGGCTGGTTTTCAGCATAATACTTCGCCAGCGTGATGATAGCGGCCGTGCCGGAGGCATTGTCGTTCGCGCCGGGGTAATATACCTTCCTGCCTAGGTTGCCCAGATGGTCATAGTGTGCCGTAAAGACATAACATCCGTCATGCCGGCGGCCATTGACCTTGGCTATCACGTTCTCCGTCTGGTAACCCTTCAGGAATTCATTGTCAACATTTACCGTGACGGACTGGACGCCGGCAATGGCCTCGGGCGTCACCCATATGATGGGCTTGTCAACGACCTTTTCGCCATATGCCTTGTAGAACTTGATGGGCGAAGTCCACTCATAGAGCAGGCCCGCATTGGTGCAGGCACTGGCTTTCTGCAATTTGGAGAAGGCGGCACGGTGCTTATAGGTGAACCAGAATTCGCAGGATACCAAGCAGTTCGCAAACTCGGGCCGCGCCAGATCTTCGAACATTTTGTCGGCGTCGAAATGCAAAGTGTCGACGTGATAGACGGGGAAGGTCCCATGCACGCCAGGCGAATACTCGCGCATCGAGAAATCGATGCCAGGCACCAGTTTTTTGCCATCCGCCCACATCTCCATCGCGCCGCAGAATGTATTGATATCCAGCGTAAAGGGCTGAAGTGTGACTTCATCTACACCAGATTTCTCAAACTCCCGGGCGATATATGCGCCCGCCTTGCGGACACCGTCGCGGGCATAGCCGCGTCCCTGGTATTTCGCGCCGCTGAGTTGTTTGACCATTTTTTTGAAACGGGGCAGGTCTTGCGCCGGGGCTGCAGGAACCAGCAACAGGACGGCCAGTGCAGCCAGGAAGAGATGGCGAATCGTTTTCATGATGTAAAAATAGCTAATTTTTGCCCGACCCGCACAAAATGTTTACTTTTGCCACACATGAAAGAAACGACCCGCACATTGATTCTCCTCCACACGGCTGTCTTCCTGGCCGGATGGACGGGAATCTTCGGCCGGCTGATCACGCTCAGCGGTCTGCCGCTGGTGTGGTACCGTATCCTGGTCAGCGTGCCGACACTGGCGCTGGTGATGGCCATAGGCGGGCGACTGCACAAAGTCGCGCGTCCGGCGCTGCAGCGCATTACGGCTTGTGGTATCCTGCTGGCCCTGCACTGGGTGTGTTTTTATGCCAGTATTCAGTCTTCCAATGTTTCGGTTGGCGTGGCGTGCATTGCCACTACCTGCTTCTTTACAACGCTTTTCAATCCGCTGATTGGCCACCGGAAGTTTTCCTGGCCGGAAGTCCTCATCAGTTTCATCTCCATCGCGGGCGTCCTGCTGATCTTCAGCCTGGATATCCGCTACCGGCTCGGCATCGCGTTCGGCCTGCTGTCGGCTGCTATCTACTCGGTTTTCGCCATCGTGAACGTGAACGAGGCGGAGCGTTCCGGTGAAGATACCGCCACAATGCTCCTTTGGGAACTGATCGGTGGGGCGTTGTTCCTGACGCTCTGCATGCCGCTCCACGCCTGGGTGTTCCCCGCCGAGCCCCACGCCCCGGTTGGCGTTGAGATCATCTGGCTTCTCCTGCTGGGTTCCGTTTTCACCATCGTCCCTTTCCTCTTCCAGTTGCAGGCCTTGCGCAAGATCAACGCCTTCACCGTCAATCTGACCTACAACCTGGAGCCCGTCTACAGCATCATCATCGCAGCCATCCTCTTCGACGAAATCCACGAAGTCGGCTGGTCGTTCTGGCTGGGGCTGTCGCTCATCGTGTTTTCCGTCGTCCTGCAGACCCGCCGCCTGAAATACGATTGACCCATGTTGTATGTCTGGCATTATGATTCGCCGCTGGGCGGCATGACCCTGACGGGGGACGAATCGGCGCTCTTCAGCCTTGGATTCGACAATCCTTCATCCGCCTCCCTTCCACCCGCTCAGGAACTGGTCGCCCGCCGGCTGCCGGTCTTCGAGGAGACAGTCCGCTGGCTGGACCGGTATTTCAGCGGCGTTGCGCCCGATTTCATCCCTCCGCTTCATCCACAGGGAACCCCTTTCCGCCGGTCGGTCTGGGAAATCTTGCTCGGAATTCCTTTCGGCGAGACAATGACCTACGGTCAGATTGCCGCCAGGCTAACCCTGCCTGACCGGGGCATTGCGATTCCCGAATCCGTCCAACCGGCGTCCCATCGGATGTCCGCCCAGGCGGTTGGCGGCGCCGTTGGCCACAACCCCATCGCCCTCATCATTCCCTGCCACCGCGTCATCGGCGCCAACGGCAGCCTCACCGGCTACGCTGCCGGCCTTGATCGCAAATCCTGGCTGCTCCGTCACGAACAAATCCTGAACGGATAACATCCCCCCCCATTAACCACTGGCAGATAACACTCTGACAGATAGTTATTTACATCAAATCGATTGCGCATTTTAACGCAATCGATTACTAGCAAATATCAGAAAATCAGAGCCTTAAATGCCAGTCTCCGAAAGCTAATCATCTACCTCCGAATTCTCACTGCACTACTGGTTGAGGATAGTTTTGCCGAAATGCCAGGCCATGTCAAAAAGGCGTAGATTACAATGACATATGCAGAAACTTGGAAATCTGCATCGGGCTTGCTCCAGTCTCTGAAGCCAATAACCATGCTATCTTTCGCTTTTCCGAATCAGGGAGCGACAATACGTTGGTCATATCCTGATATACGCTGAATTGCCGGATCGCTGACTGCATTTTCAGGAAGATTTCATCAGAATCCGGCGTAACCACTTCGCGGATCTGATACTCACTGCCGGTATTGGAGTGAATGGCCACCAACATGGTCTTAAAGTCGTCATAGTAGGACGAAACGCCTTCATAATCAATACAGTTGTACGCAGTCACTATATAGTCCGCAAGTTGCTGTATTTCCTTCACGGTAAGCCCTTTGACGATTCTGTCTATAAACGGATAGGTCAACGGCGTGTCTTCCTTGCGAAGCGACCGCACTTCTTCCAAGGATCGGCGAAGCAGGCGTCTTACCCGGTCCAAACGGACTTTCTCTGAGAAAGGATGTCTGTCAAAGGCATATTTCAGGAAATTCCACCGGAAATCATCTGCTTCAAGGCATAGCTTCTTTTCGACGGGGTTGTTATATAGATAAGCTATGGCTGTCCTGGCCTTTTTCTCGTTCACTTTGGGTGCACTTCCAAACCGATGCCGGAAAAATTGTCCCTTCCGATGATAATGTACATTCCGCTGACGAGCGAAACGGCAAGTGTATTCACGGACAAATGACGAGAATGCCTTTTTTGAAGGCGCCTTGACCAAGATATGCACGTGATCGCACATAAAGCACACTCCCAGCACAACAATGTCGTACTTCCGCGCTATCGAGCAGATTAGCGTGAAGAGAACCAAATAATCGCGCACTGAATAAAAGATGAGATAACCGTTAACGGTCCGCTGGTAGATATGGTGGAGCGCGCCCACCTTGAAAACCCTGTTTCTTCCCTTCATATCGTTTTCACATTAAGGTTTCAACAAAGATAATCACAAGAAAGCGCTATTTCCAAATTTTTCTTTATCCATGGCATTTAACCCCCTATAAATGAACGATATAAAAAATATCGATTGCGTCAAAATACGCAATCGATTATCATTAAAACATTATGTAACAGGTTGTTATCTGCCAGACGGATCAATAATGCCTTATAACGCGGCAGCGGTGCGGGCGGCCAGGCGTGCGTTGTTGAGAACGAGCTGGATGTTGGCGGCCAGAGAGTCGCCGCCGGTGAGTTCCTTGACGCGGGCGAGGAGATAAGGGGTGGTTTCCTTGCCGTGGATGCCCAGGCGGCGCGAGTCGGCGACGGCCTGGTCGATAGCCGCGTTGATGCGAACTGGATCCATGGAATATTCCTCTGGAATCGGATTGGTGACGAGCATGCCACCGCCCAGTCCCATCTCCTGCTGGGCGCGGAAAGCGGCGGCGAGTTCTTCCGGCGTGTCAATCCGGTAATCCACCTTGAAGCCGCTGGTGCGGGTGTAAAAGGCCGGGAGATCTTCCGTGCCGTAGCCGATGACGGGTACGCCTTTGGTCTCCAGATACTCCAGCGTCAGGCCCAGGTCGAGGATGGCCTTGGCGCCCGCGCAGACCACCATGACGGGTGTGCGCCCGAGTTCCTCCAGATCGGCGGAAATGTCCATCGTGGTCTCGGCACCCCGGTGGACGCCACCGATGCCGCCGGTAGCAAATACCTGGATGCCAGCCAGGTGGGCGATGATCATCGTGGTGGCCACGGTGGTGGCGCCGTCAGCGCCGCGGGCGACCAGCACGGGAAGGTCGCGGCGAGACGCCTTGGTGACGGCCGTTCCCTTTTTGCCCAGATATTCGATTTCGTCGGCCGTGAGGCCGGCTTTGAGTTTCCCGCCGATGAGGGCGATGGTGGCCGGAACGGCGCCTGCCTCCCGGATGGTTTCTTCTACCTTCAGCGCCGTTTCCACGTTCTGGGGATAGGGCATTCCGTGAGAGATGATGGTCGATTCCAGGGCGACAATGGGTGCGCCGGCCAATTTGGCCGCTTTCACGGCCGGGGAGAGATCCAGATATTTTTTCATAGGGCTACATTCTTCAAAGCTTCGTTGACAGCGTCATCTGATTCTACGGCGCAGCGGGCGCAGAGCAGGCCGACGCGGGCCGATTCTTCCACGGAAGCATCAGGTCCTGCATGGACGATGCCGGCCAGCAGCGCATCGCCGCCGCCCGTCGTGTTGCGTACTGTACAGGGAATCGCGGGAAATAGCGTGGTCGTGCCATCTGCCGTGACTTCCAGTCCTTGTTCACCACGCGTAACATAGCGCCGTGCAAAGCCGGTTATGGAAGCAAGCGATCCGATCTCCAAGGCATTGCATTTAAACGCGTATAAACGTTTAGAAACGCTTAAATCCAGTGCTTTTGCCAGACGGACAGACTTGGGCCCGGAGACGGCATCGATATAGAGCGGAACGCGCACGTTGTCAATGAGCCAGGCCAGGGTTTCGGGCAGCAAGTTGGTGTCGGCTACCACGGCTTCCGCCCTGTTGATGGCATCGATCCGTACGGCCAGCCAATCTGTAGAAATGCTTTCGGTCACGATCATGTCCGCCACACCGCCCACCATACTGCCGTCACAGTCGTTGATACTGGCAAAACAGGCACTGGGGAGTGTGGGACAGGTCTCACAAAGCGAGATATCCATCCCGATTTCCCGGCAGGATACCCGCAGCATCTGCCCGAATGCATCGCCGCCGAAGCGTGTGACGAAACAAACCGCATCGCCCAGCAGGGCGAGGTTGTGGGCAATGTTGCGGCCTACGCCACCGAACGAAAGACGCACTGTCCCGGGATTCGAATCCCGCAGCATGAACCGTTCCCGTGAAATGGTCGTGATATCTATGTTGGCCCCGCCGATGACACAGACTTTCATGTTCTTACAGCAGTATCAAGATGCCGTCGACGGTGTCGACGACGGCGTCGAACAATTTATACATTAATTCAGGTTCCTGTTTCTCAGGGATATAGACAATGGTTTTCAGACCGCGACCAGCGAACCATCCGGCTTCGGTATGGGCGCTGCGGCCACAGGGCAGGACGAGGACGCAGCAGTCAGCCCACTTCATTGCCCGCAGATCCGCTCCAAATCCTTTTTCGGCCACTGGATGGTCCAAGTGGTCGATATATTCCCGCGCCGTCCATTCCTGCCAGTCCGGGTCGACATCTGCCCAGTGGAAACCTCCGGGATTCTCCTCTGGATCCCGGAAATCATACACTTCATGCCCCGCCGCGCGCAAGCACGCGACGACTTCGGGCTGATACGGATTCCGCCAACTGGAGGCAACGTAAACTCTGGCCATGATCGTGCTTCTCGATAATGACAAAGATAACATTTTTTCCGAAGGAAATCATCCAAGGAATGCAAAATTCATGGCAGATAACCCACTGACAGTAAGCATTATAAGCAAAATCGATTGTGTCAAACCGCGCAATCGATATTCTTTAAAACGCTGATTATTAGCACCATAGGTGCCAGGCCATAAAGCATCCTGAAGCGGCGTATCATCTTTTTTCAAGCAAAAAAACTCCTGTTTGACGCAATATTCCGTATCTGTTTGCATCTATATGGTAAACGATCTGTCTATGAAACGATTTTCTTTGATATTGGGAGCCTTTCTGCTACTGACGGGGCTGGGTGCCTGTTCCGATTTGCGCGTGGATACCGACCTGCTGACGGGTGCTTGGGTACAGGTCCGGGCTGCCAGAATAGATGATGGGGCAGCTACGTACTGGGTATTCCAAACAGACGGCATCTTGTCCATTTCAGGCATCGGAAGCTGCATCGCCGACGGTTATTCCTATACTGTCAAAGGAAAAATCCTGGAACTCCTGCCGCCCACGTTCAGTTCGGCGCACTATAATTGGGACAAACCGTTTACCTTCCGGATCCTGGAATGTACGGAAAAGAGTCTGCAGCTGAAACTGCTGTCCATTCCGGAGAATGCATCGGCGAGAATCAGTGCAGATACCGACATCATCGAGCTGGAGCGGAATAGCTTGTTTTAAGCCTGGACAGGACGGACAATCTGTCACTTATCCGCGCAGATACCACTGCCGCTCGGCCTCGGGGAATTTCTCGATGGCGTAGCGAAGCATGGTGCGAGGCATGGACGTATAACGGGGCGCCAGCCACGCTTCCAGCGCGGCTTTGTCGCGTTTGCCGGCCTCGCGGAGGAGCCAGCCGACGGCTTTGTGAATGAGGTCGTGGGGATGCTGCAGAAGGATGTCGGCGATGGCGAAGGTATCGGCGAGCTGGCCGTGGCGGATGAAGGTCATGGTGCTGACGATGCCGATGCGCTGCTCCCAGAGGGTTTTCCCGTTTCGGGCCAGCTCGTAGAGCAGCGAGCGGTCCTTGTCGAGCAGCCACACGCCCAAGAGCGGATAACACGACAGGTCCACCAGGTCCCAATTGTTGATATACTGAGTATGAGCCAGATAGAAGTCTATATATGACTGCGCTAAGCTCTGATAGTTCGTTGTCCTCGCAGAAAAATGCTCGGCCAACGAACTATCACCCGCTACGCTTCGTTTCGCGTACGAAAAGAGCTGAACCAGTGCGAGCAGTGCAGCGAGGCGCACTTCGTGGTACTCACTCGCAATGCATTCTTCCAGGTCATCGAAATCCAGTTCCCGCCAGCAGCCCTTGACCACTTCGCGTGTCACGGGCACCTTGATACCCAGGAACTTGTCCCCTTCCCCATATTGTCCGGGACCCGTCTTGAAAAAGCGGGACAGGCCGGCTACCTGCGAGGGGTCGGCATGAGCGAGAATCGATGATATCAGTATATTCATTTCGATGTCGGCATACTTAGCGGAGTGAAGCGGGTGGTATTGCGGAATGCGAGCATTTTTTCTGCGAGCAGACCGCAATACCAGAGCAACACGGAGCGCCGAGTGCCGTTTCGATTGCCTGCACCAGCAGCGGCTCCATCACTTCGTAGCCGGCCGCCACGGGATGGACGCCGTCGTTCGTGAAAGCCGGATTGAGGGCACGCGACGGGTCGTCTACGACCATGGCCGAATAATAATCGACGTACGGAATCCCCTTCGCCTCAGCGTAAGCCCGGATGCGGGCATTGAGCGACGCAATCTTGTCGGCCGCATCGGTAATGGCGGGACGCCAGCGAAAGCCGGCGGCCGGAAGAACCGAAGTCAGCACGACGGCGATGCCGTTGGCCTGCGCCAGTTCGGTCATCGAAATGATGTTGCCCAATGTAAAATCCTCATTGAAAGGCCCCTGATTTTCAGCCACATCGTTCGTCCCCGCATTGATAACCACCACCGCCGGATGCAAATCGATGACATCCTGGCGGAAGCGGACCAGCATCTGCGCCGAGACCTGGCCGCTGATGCCGCGGCCGACATAATCCGGGTTCTCAAAAAACACAGGATGCCTGTCGGGCCAGATCTCCGTGATGGAATCGCCCATCAGCACCACCCGCTGCTGCCCTTCGGCCGGTATCGCCACCAGCAAGACGGCCAATATGATCAGATATCTTTTCATTGCACGACGACGGTTGTGGAATTCTTGTCCTTTCCTAGTTTCACTTTCAGTTTCGCATCGGCGGGAATGCCTTCGATGATGACCTCGGAGACCGGATCTTCGACATAGCGCTGGATCGCGCGCTTCAGCGGAC
>JAEEGL012318195.1_pt1 | contig 11378 bp, 8 predicted proteins | sample 9134231 | NCBI WGS metagenome assembly JAEEGL01 (sample SAMN16246548, study PRJNA631951) | gut metagenome | biome: gut microbiome; feature: rumen; material: fiber-attached | host: Bos | place: Iran: Karaj | collected 2018-10
CTTCCAAGCTGATGACGAGGGTTCGACTCCCTTCATCCGCTCTTTCAAAGCCTCACGATAATGTGAGGCTTTTTGCTTTTAAATCTTTATATTACAAAGATTTAGACAAAATAAGAAAGAGCTTGGAATGAGATAATTGTCCTATTCTCTCACCAGCTTGGAATATTATAAATGTTACTGTCGTAAAAACTGTGCGACCGTAACCATGACCGTCATATTATAATATAAAGGCTGTCTCAAACCTCCTCCTAATTTTTCTAGGCGTAGAAACGTACTGATGTTTAATTAAGGAGGTGTTTCGTGAAAAGATTTTACTTAACACGAAATCAGAATGGTTATTACAGGGTTTCTTTTATAGACCCTGTAACAGGAAGTCGAGGTCCTGGTAAAAGTACACATACCAAGGACAAAGAAGAAGCAACAATAATTGCATCACAATGGCTTAATGGCAACGTTCCAAAAGCTATGGCTCATTCAAGGGCTTTTGCTGCTGGTACGTCAGAAACTTATTCGGGTGATTTAAAAAGCTTTGTTTCTCATCTTTCTGAAAATGATGCTTATGAAATCCTTGAATTAATTTCACAAAAATTTCATCTTGATATTCCTACCTCACAAATTAATCCTGCCAGTAACGCAGCTACAACTTCAGATGTTATTCCTAGTAAAAAGCGTTTCATTGTCATTAAGAAAAATCCTTCTCAAACTGTTGAAGTAAAATCAGAAAAACAAGAGAAACATAATCTTTATGAAACTCTTTTAAATTTCTGGGATTATGACAAATCTGATTTTATCCAGCGCCATCTTGCACATGGGCATTCAATGTCTAAAAAGCACACAATTCAGATGCAGGCTTTTGTTCGTAATAACTGGCTGCCATATTTTGGTGATGAAAAGTGCATTGAAGATTTGACTAGAATGGAACTGGATGATTTCTTTTTTTATCTTCATTCCGAACGGGGCTTTAGCGGTGAAACTGTAAACAAAAATATTAACTGTGCAAACCGATGTTTTGGATGGCTTTTTACTAATGGAAAGATTCCAACAAATCCTCTTAAAGGTATTGAACGATTTAAGGTTGATGCACAGGATCGTGGAATTCCAACTGAAAGTGAAGTTAAAAAGCTTCTTGCTCTTGATTGGGAAAATCAGGCTGCGTATCTGGCATTTAAACTTGGAGCTTTCTGTGGTCTTAGAGCAGGTGAAATCAGCGGATTACGTGTATGTGATATTGATGTTACAGGTGATATGATTCATGTTCGTCATAGCTACAGTGAAATAGACGGTTTAAAATCTACAAAAAATAAAGACACAAGAGATTTGCCTATAGATCATCAGACTGTTATGCAACTTGCAAATCATGCACGAACAAATCCTGAATATAACGAATTAAGTTATGTTTTCTATCAGCCAAAGAAACCGGATAAAGCTTATTATCCGGGATATTACAACGACATCTTTTATCTTGCTCTTGAAAAAATCGGCATATCTGAAGCTGAGCGAAAAGACAGAAATATTGTCTTTCATAGCCTGCGTCACTTCTGTGCCACTATTCTTGCTCAGCGTACAGATATGAAAACTGTTCAAAGTATTATGGGACACAGAACTGAAAAAATGTCTGAGCATTATTCTGACCATGACACAATGGAAAAGTTTGATAATATGCGTGTGATTATGTCTGAGGCATGGGAAAAATATCTTTCAGCATAAAAGGCAAGTTTTGCCATTAAATAATATTTCCGGCTTAGGAGGGGAAAATGGGAGATAAGTATGCTGTTATGCCTTGTGTAAATGCAAGCAGCAAACTGTCTGGAGACATTGAGCCATTAAAGATTTGGGAAGCTCGTTTAGAAAATGAACCGCCCAAGGCTTTTAAGGCTTTCTGCCTTTATTGTGAAATGGGATACAAGCGGAGTATTAAGCTTTGTATGGAGATGAATGCTATAGAGCCTAATAAGTATGGCTCATGGTCGCGGTATGCCAGACTTTATAATTGGAAAAATAGAGCTTTGGCATATGATGAATATATTGCTCACGAAACTGAAAGACAGATTCTTGCTGAACGTATAGAACGGAAAAAACGGCAGATGGAAATGTTGAACGGTTTTGATGATCTTGTAGGAAAAAGATTAAAGACATTGACCCCGGAAGAGTTAAATGCAGTTGGGGCAATGGACTTACTTGAAAGATCTGCAAAACTTGATTCTTTTATTACAGTTGCAGATAAAGAAACAAAAGCTCCTGTACAAGGTGAATTGGCTCTGACTTTTGTAGATTCGTTTAAGGGGTTATAGGAAAACTGGGGGATTACATGAAGCGGAATGTAGAATACGTACCTGCAGAAATTAGAAAAGAAGCATTTGATTTCTTTATGAGTATTAAAGATGATGTGGAGATTTACAAAAAAATAAGACAGCTTGGTTCTTTGAAGGAAAATAAAACTGCAGACAAATTTGTGGCATGGTGGGATTTAGAAAGGTTTGCAAAATATCCACAGGCATTGATTATTCTTTATGAACATATGGGAACTATCTATGACTTTATAGATGAGTATAAGAGGGAGGGGAAGCTTTTTGACTGCTTTGAGCAGCTGCAATTAAAGCTTGTTCTTTTATATAGCTTTTTGAATATGTATAGGATGACAGATGATAAAGAATGAAAGACAAACTAGAGTAAATAATGCGATAGAAGAATTTACACGTGCACTGAAACAAAACAAATATGTTACAGGTGAAATGCAGTTTACTGATGTTACGAATGTTCAGTATTTTCTGAAGGCATATAGTCAGGACATAAGATATTGTATTACCTGGAATAAATTTCTTTGGTGGACAGGTACTAATTGCAAACTTGATTCACGTGATAGTGTTGGGGAACGTGTCATAAAATTTGTACATCTTATGTATAGAGGGCAGCGATATATTTCTGATAGAAATATGCAGATTGCTTTTGAAAGACACCTTGTAAAAAGCGAATCATACAGACGTATTCTTGCAATGATTGGATTATTAAAAATGTCTGGTGAAATTAAGATTGAAGAATTTGAGCTTGATAAGGATAACTATCTTTTTAATGTTAATAAACTGACATTGAATCTAAGAACAGGTAAAACAAATACCCCGGACCCGAAGCATCTTATCACAAAGAAAAGTAAGTTTATTTATGATAAGAATGCAGAATGCCCTAACTGGAATCTTTTCTTGAAACAGATTTTTAATAAAGATGAACAGTTGATTCGTTTCATTCAAAAAGCGATGGGCTATGCCATGAGCGGTGACATAAGTGAGCAGTGTATTTTTATTCTGTGGGGCTGTGGCGCAAATGGAAAGTCTACTTTTCTGAATGTTCTTCTTGAGCTTTTTGGAGATTATGCATGCAGCACAATGATTGATACATTCATGAAAAAGACCAGCGAAAAAACTAATGACCTGGCTCGTCTTAAAGGAATGCGCCTTGTAACTACGAGCGAAGTTGAACAGGGCAAAATGTTTAGTGAAAGCCTCATTAAATCTGTAACAGGTGAAGACACTCTTACAGCTAGATTCCTTTACGGTGAATACTTTTCTTTTAAGCCAACCTTCAAACTTTTTATGGCCACTAACCATAAGCCAAAAATCCGTGGAGGAGATAACGGAATTTGGCGCAGAATCAAGATGATACCTTTTACTGTCACAATTCCACCGGAACAAAGAGACAAGCATCTTACTGAAAAACTGATTGCTGAAAATTCTGGAATATTAAATTGGCTTATAAAAGGTTATTCAATGTGGAAGAAGGAAGGGTTAGGAGAGCCGGATGCTGTTCGCGAAGCAAATGAAGAGTACAGAATGGATATGGATGTTGTAGGGACATTTGTAAACGACTGTTTTGAACTTGATGCCAGCCTCAAATTTAAACTTCCTACAAAATTACTTTACGACACATATGTAAAATGGTGCATGAAAAATAATGAGAGGACACTTTCGCAAAAATGGCTGAGTCTTCGTATGCAGGAAAAAGGTTTCAAAAGATTAGTTGCAAACAGCCAGCGTACTTGGCTTGGATTGATTTTAAAGAATGAATGGAAGGCATAAAAGAGAGGTAATATATTAAAGCGTGATATAAATGAAAGGCTTGACCAAACAATAAAAGGAGAGAGTTTGGAAGCTTTTTTTACATGCTAGCATAGTATAAACAATAATCTGCATTGTGATGACTTCGCAAATGTAAGAGAAAAAGTACAGACTGTGAGCCGGTAATGGCTTGGAGTTTTCGCCTAAAAGGTGAATTGAGCAAGGCTTTATCGGCATTTTTTATAACATTACCAGGGAGGGAAGGGTTAAAAAATCTTACGGAAACATGATATTTTATAACCTGAATTATCAAAACAGTGGTATAATAGTTTTCTATGCAGGTTGATTACAGAAAACTTTGGAAGCTGATGATTGATAAGGGAATGAAGAATAAAACTGATTTAATGCCCCTTGCAAATATTTCATCTAACATCCTAGCAAAACTGAACAAAGGCGAATATGTTGCGCTGGAAAGTCTTCAGAAGATTTGTGTGGCACTCGATTGTGATGTCGGGGATATTTGTGTCTTAAATAAAGTTGAAGAGGAAAGATAAATGCAGGACGGGATGGAGTAGAAGATGCGCCAAAATAATGAAAATGTCAAAACGTTTATTTTAAAAAACTATATTGATTCTCAATTTGAACCACATTTTGCTTTATTACTCAAAGGGGAATGGGGATGTGGAAAAACTTTTTTTCTCCATACTGTATTAAAAGAAAAATATGGTGAAAATTATAGAAAAGAAAAAGTTATTTGGTTAAGTCTATATGGATTATCAAATATTTCTCAGTTAAATCAAAAGTTTTATGAAGCCTGTCATCCAATACTAACTCATAAAGTTACAAAACTTGCTTTACAAATTGCAAAATCAACAGCAAAGGTGTCTGGTGGACTTGATTTGACGAATGATAATGTAAATGATATCTCCTTTGATTTTTCATTACCAGAATTCCAAGATGATGAAAATAATATAAAAACCAAAAAGCTAATTGTTGTAGATGATATCGAGAGATGTTCAATTCCACCAGAAGAAATATTTGGTTATTTTTCTGAATTTATCCTAGAGAAGAATCTTAAAGCTATTTTTATTGGTAATACAAATAGAATAAATAGCAATATCAAAGAAGAACAAGAAAAAAGCTCAAATGCAAAGTTCAGCGAAATAAAAGAAAAAATTATCGGATTTGAATTTTCTATTGAGCCAGAAATAGAGGATGCTGTTAAATATTTCTCGCAAGAATTAAAGCTTGATGCTTTAGAAACAATAATGGTTTCTAATTGTCTTGATATTGTTTACTCTTTTAGATTTGAAAATTTGAGAATAATTAGACAGTCCTTTTATTTTCTAAAGCAAATTCTTACAATATTCTCAAATGAAGAAATAGAGAAAAATCCATCATATTTTACATCTATTATTAGATATTTCTTGTGTCTTTTTTTCCAGAAGGCAGCTGGTAAATTAAAATCAGATGAATTACTTGATGCTATTGAAGTATTTCATGGTGAGTCGAAAACTCTTGCTCAATGGAAAAAAGACAATAATTCAGAGAAATATAACAAATATCATTTTACTCTTATACCATTACAAACCATTTTTGAAGAGATTATATTTGAAGGTAAAATTAATGAAAAGAGCATAAGGAATGATTTTGTAACTTGGACAACTCCTCCTGAAGAACAACCCGCATATATTAGAATGCAACAACAACTATTTGAATTAGACGATAAATCATTCAAAGCATTATACAAACAAACAAAAACAGAATTCAAAACAAAACAATTAAAACATTATTCTGCTTTATTGAGCTATCTGAATATGGAATTAACATTAAAATTTCATGGTTTAATCAGTAAAGAAATTGAAGATATTAAGAAATCTATAATAAGTTATATAAAAACTAATAAGTCAATCCTTGTACCTGATGAAAGTTTAGAAATGTTCAGATTCCAAGGATTTTCTAAAAAAGAATATGAGGATGCTTTTAAAGATGTTGCAAAATATATAACTGATGAAAATATAAAGCATACAAATGAACTATTAAAAAAAGATTTTTCTAAAATAATAGAAGATTTACCAAAATCTTTTGATTTGCTTTGTTCATCTATAAAAACTTTTAATACACGTGATTATAAGTTTTATAATTATCCAATTCTTTCAGAAGTAGCAATTACAAAATTCTATAAACTGATTAAATCATTACCTTATGAAAATCAAATAAAACTGTTTCATTGTTTTAATGAACGCTATGGAAAATATTATTCAAATGGTGATTTAAGAGTTGAATATTATCCTGATATCGAAGCAGTTCATAAATTCGCACAGAAATACAAAGAAGATTTGCGATCTACGATTATGAGTCCGGCTAATGTTCAGAGAAAGTATTTGTTTGAACAATATGAGGAACTGTATAAGTGGATGTGTGAACACAGAAAAGAAGGGAAATAATTAAGGTTTTGAAATGTCATTAAAAATAATAAGAAATGAATATTTAGATCAGATTCGCAAAGCAAAAGAAGAAGAAATAAAATCTATTCCTCGAAGTAAAATTCGTTTATATTCATCTCCTGACGCAGAATTTCAACTTGAAAAAGATTATAGTGATGAAATTGAAAGAAAAGAGAGTTACCATGGACGTGAGATCTTAGAGCTTCTCCAAAATGTAGATGATGCATATCAGAGTCTAATTGAAGATGGGAAAGGAAAAAAAGGGGATAAGGTTACTGCTTATATATCACTAGACAATGATGTTTTAACGGTGGCAAATACAGGAACAGCATTCAATTTTGAATCAATAAAAAGATTAAGTGTAGGCCATGCCAGCCAGAAAGGTGATAGGTACATAGGCAATAAAGGAACAGGTTTTCGTTCTGTTTTGAATTGGGCAAAAGAAGTAGAAATTTATTCTGATGGATATAATTTTAGATATTCAAAAAGATTTGCTACTGCTTGTTTTAACAAGATTGATAAATCAAAAATCACTACCCAATTAAAAAATAAACCTAACCTTTGTTTACCAATTCTTTCTGTACCAGAATGGATTGAAGATACAGATGATAAAAGAACAGAACAGGAAAAAGAATATAATACTGTCATAAAAATAATAATTGATGTTGAAACTCAAAATGATAAACAAGGTGTTTTAGAACAATTAGATAGTTTGGATATGAATATACTCTTATTCCTTCCGAATATTTCGGAAATTAAAATATACAACAATGGACAAGAGAAGATATATTCAAAAGAAATAACACCAATAGAAGACTATGAGGAAATTTCTGTCTATTCAACAATTAACAAAAATATATCCGATAAACTTTCATATGCTATAAAAAGAGATGAAAATCATACTATATTTGATAAAGATGCAAAGAAGAATAAAGCTGTAAATATTGCAGTTGCAATTCCTCTGAATAATATTCAGGATGAATACTTTTTATATAATTTCTTTCCAATGAGACTAATGAAATCACCGTTTAAACTTTTGCTTCATGCAAGTTTTGTCTCTTTAGATCAACATCGAGATTCTCTTAATCTAGATACAAAAGGTTATAATAAACAAATCCTAGAATATCTTTTGGAGCTATGTGTTTCTTTTGTTTCTTCGTATTTTTCAAATAAAGAAACTGACTATACTGCTTTTAGATTCCTTACACCAAATAATTATTTATATAATAATCCATGTTTGAAAAATTCCAGTTTAGAGCAATTTGATCTGAGCGAGAAATATTTAGACTTAATCAAATCAACTAATCTTCTTCCATCTGTGAATGGTCAATATCTTTCTCTTAAGGATGAACCATTCGTTGCTCCAGATAATCTTCCAAAGGAATTGAATGGAAAAGGATTTGATAAAATTCTCTGTCCTTTTATTTATAATGAAAATGAATCATACCAATATAATTTCTTCAGAACTCTTAAAATTTCAAAGATGGATTCTCAGCTACTTTGTAATGAAATCAATAATAGGAATAATACATTTTCAGTAAAAGAAAGAGTTGAAATCTTTTGCTGGTGGGTGGAACAATTCTCAGGCTTGAATTATTGTCCAAATCTTTTATTTGATACACATGGTAATTCAATTGGATATGGGAAGCGTTGTTTTTATAAGAGTGAAAGTACTCTAACTGGATCCGAATTAAGCTTTACAGATTTTGTATATCTTGATGATGATTATACAGATGCTTTAATAAATTATTTTGATACATATAAGGCCGAAAATGTTCAAGAACGAAAAGAAAGATATGATGCAAAGAAAACTACTACAAAGCGTGTTATTCCTTTTTTTCTTAGACCTTTTATTGATTTGAGAGAGTTTACTACGAAAAGTGTAATTTCAACTGTAAATGCTTGTGTAAATGATAGCTATGAAAATTCGGTTGAATTTGTAAATTGGTTGTGGAGTGTTTTTCCAACTATCAGTAAGCCAAATTCAGACGAAGATGAATTAACATCTGTTTCCGAGAAAATTACTTACCATTTTCCAACAGCAAATAAAACTGTAGCTGCATCAAAAGAAATTTATTTAGGAAAAGATTATGGAAATGAATTAGAAGATTTATTTCTTAATTCTGATTATCAAAGATTAGCGCCTTTATCTGAGTTTGCATTTAAAGATGAACTTCTCGAAGATCTAATTCCTTTTTTTAAGTATTTCGAGGTAATAGAATTTCCAAGGATTGAAAAGGATAAAGAACCTATATATAAGCTTGATGAATACAGAGATGATTTGTGGTGGTGTTGCAAAAATATAAGTGATAATTCCTGGCCTACTATAAAAGTCTCAATTATAAATAATGTAGAATATCTTTTATCAAAAGACACAGAAACTATTCTTAAGTGGATTTTATCTGATAAGCAGATAAGAACTGTATTATTAAATAAATATGAAAGTGGGGGAGAAGTAAAATATCGAGAATACAATCATAAAGTCGATTCTGAATTATATCCAATACCTTCATACCTGAATTTCGTTTTTACAAATTCAAAATGGGTTTCTATTTCTGGGCATGGAAGAATTGAACCAGGGAAATGTCTTCTAGTTTCAAATGATAAATTATTGTCGACATTACATCCGTGTATAACAAATGAATATCTGGAAGAGTTGTCTTCTCATTTGGCTTGTACCGTAACAGAGCTTGAAGAGATATTTATTGCTTTTAATGTAAAAACATCTATTGCAGACCTCGACTCTGATTCTTTTTATGATTTATTGCTTAAACTTCCTTCTAAGAAAAATGAAAATAGAAAATTGGCTAGCAAAATAATAAGTCAATGTATAGATAAAGACAAACCATTTTATCGTTCTTCTAAGCAAGATGAATTTTTTACTAATGGGCTAATTCTAGCCAAACAAAAAGGAGAAGAAGCTTTCTTCCCCTTAAATGAAGTTAGGTTTTCTAGTTCTGCAGTTGTAAATATAAACAATGTCCCACTATTAAAGACACCACCTAGAAATGGAAATCGTGAGTTAATAAAGAAGATATTTAATGTGCAACCCTTTTCTGAGAAATATGTAATTGATAAGGATTCAATTTCATTACATCCAGATAATAACACAGTAGAAAAGAAATTAAAGGATTTCTTACCGTTTGTTTATGCGTTGAGACAACAATCAAATGCAAAATCTACAGAATTAAACATCTATAAAAATCTTCATATTTATTTAGTTTCAAATATTTCTATAAATATCGACTCTAATCCTGATTTTCATATTACGGAGCCTTATTCTATAATTTTTAATAAGAATGAAGCGGACGTCCCTACAGATAATAAAGACTGGTATGTTTATCTTCCAGCTGATGTGAGCCTTGATTTATTTGAGTTTTCTAAAAATTCCTTAGAGTCAATTTTTTATATTATCCAAAATCAAATGAATGTTTCTTCTCTTGGTGAACTATTTAGAGCTGATGATTATCAACAGCGGTTGCGATTGGTAGAAGATAAAATTGATTCAGAAATTATACAAAATGCAATTACGATTTTATATGAATCATCAACTGAAAGAATAAAGAAATATCTGGAAACAAATAATTTACTTTCACAAGAAATTTTAAATGTATTTAATTCTATAGATTTTGATAATTTGAAAGAAAATGATGTACCTAATCTTATTCGATTCTTAAATCTATTTGATTACACTGATAAAAGATTTGAAGAAATCTACAATATACCGACCTATATAATAAAGGAGTATAACGAAAAAATATTCCGAATCTACTGGAATGATAATTCTGATTTTTATTATTTGCCTATATATGAATCTCTCGAAAATATGAGCTTAGAGGAGAAACTTAAATATGCAAATAAAAAAGCAGAACTTGAAAAACTAATAAAAGTTGAAGTCAATTCACATATAAAAGATATCAATTTTGTTCCATCTGACATACTGGAAAGATTTTGTTTCAAAGAAGATAGTGCAAAGATAGATATCATAAATGGGATTTATGATTCAAATATTGAGTCATTAAAAAAATTAATAACAGAAGTTGAATTATTTGAATTATTCTCTACAAAATTTTCTTCGCTTCTTTGTTTTTCAAATGTGATTGATTACATTCAAACTGAATATAATGAATATATAAAACTGAATTCACAACCTAAGGACAAAGAAGATTTAGTTGAAACCGGAAAAACCCCTAATTTGTCAAACTCTCTTGTTCCTTCATCATATAGCCGTACAATTAGTAACGGTGGATTCTCGACTAGCCCTAGTAATCCAACTGCTCATAATCCATTGAATCCTTTGGAAAATGCTCGAACCGGTGGATTTGCAGAATTATGTGTAATTGAAACTTTGGAATCAGGATTATTATCAGATGTTAATGAATATTTTAACAACCAAGCATACAAAATTAAGTGGATTTCTTCTTATGCAAAAAAATATCGAAAGGAGAAGAAAATAAATGATGCTGCTGGTTATGATATTTATCTTTCAAGTTCTGATAAAGAATTGTTTCTTGAAGTTAAAGGTACTAAAGAATCAGAGTGTTCTTTTTTAATGTCGGCAAATGAGTTTTGTATTGCCAAGCAACATCAAAACCTGAACAATTATTGGATTGTATTTGTTTCTAGAGTAAAGGATGAGCATCCGAATATAAATGTAATTAAGGTTGAAGACCTTATAAATAATAATATTTTTACGTCATCTACGGATACATACTTTATTCAATATAAGGGGATTGCAAATTGATTATACAACCAGAAACAATGTCGAAACATATTGAAATACTCCGCAATGCAAAACTTCAAGGCTCTTTAGCAATTTTTGTTGGCTGTGGAGTTTCTTGTGCTACAGACAATAAAAAATACAAAAGTTGGGGACAATTAA
>JAEEGL012541197.1_pt1 | contig 11378 bp, 5 predicted proteins | sample 9134231 | NCBI WGS metagenome assembly JAEEGL01 (sample SAMN16246548, study PRJNA631951) | gut metagenome | biome: gut microbiome; feature: rumen; material: fiber-attached | host: Bos | place: Iran: Karaj | collected 2018-10
GTGGCCGGCATCATCTGGGCCCTGCCTCTCACTCATACATCTACATGTATCCGTGCCATAGCCCTCGGATGGGACTTCCCGTGGGTATCGTTCATAGTGCTGATGATCTACGGTGCCGCATTCTTCGTCCTGTCATGGTTAGCACTGAGCAGGAACAAGTGATCAGGCACAGTTCTCGAACTGGCTGTTATACAGTGAGAAGTAGAACCCTCTCATATCCAGAAGTTCATCGTGTGTACCCTGTTCTACGATGTTCCCGTCCTTGAGAACAAGGATCAGATCGGAATCCATGATCGTGGACAGACGGTGGGCGATGACGAAGGATGTCTTTCCTTTCATCAGCAGTTCCATGGCCTCCTGCATGTGCTTCTCGGTGCGGGTATCGATGGATGCCGTTGCCTCATCCAATATTACCATCGGCGCATCCCTTACCAGCATACGTGCCATCATGATCTGCTGCTTCTGTCCCCCTGAAAGGGACACCTTGTCGGTTATCATAGTATCCAGACCATCCGATAGCGATTCGATCAGCGGCCCTATCCCCACATCTTCGCAGGCCTTCATGACCTGTTCGTCGGTCACACCTTCGCGATTGAAGACAATATTGTCCCTCATTGTGCCGTTGAACAGCCAGCTGTCCTGGAGCACCACATTGAACAGCGAATGGACATAAAGCCTCTTCATCTTGGAGGTGTCCACACCATCGATCAATATCTGGCCTGAATCCGGTTCGTAGAACTTCATGAGAAGGTTGGCCAGAGTCGTCTTGCCTGCACCCGTCGGACCTACGATGGCGATACGCGAACCTGCTTTTATGTTCTGTGAGAATCCGTGGATGATCTCCTTCCCCCGGATATATGAGAAGTGAACATCCCTGAACTCCACATTCCCCTGCACATCGTCGATCGTGGCGGTCTTGTCCTCCTCCTTGTCCATCTCAGGCAGGTCAAGGAATTCGAATACCCTTTCCGATGCGGCGATGACCATCTGGACCATGCCCATCGACTCCGACAGCTGTATCAGCGGCTGGGTGAAGAGTTTGATATAGACGATGAATGCGACGATCGTACCGTACCCTATCTTCCCCTCCATCACCATCATAGAACCGAAGATACAGACAGTGAGGTAACCCATGTTACTGATGAAGTTCATGAACTGGGACATGAGACCTGAGAGGAAACGCGTACGGATTGAAGACTGATAGAGGTTGCCGTTTATCGCATGGAACTTCACCCAGGCGCCGTTCTCCCCGCCGTACAGCTTCACTATCTCATGACCGCGGTAGTTCTCATCCACCAATGCGTTCATGCTGCCGAGTTTGACCTGCTGTATGCGGAAGTATTTCTGACTGATCCTCACAAGGAGGAATATGAGCAGGAATCCGATCAGAGAGGGCACGGCCGAGACCAGGGCCAGCTCCACCGATGTGTACAGCATCATGATAAACGCTCCGACTATGGAGATTATTGCAGTGATGAGATGGGTCATACTCTCGCTGCAGTTCCTGCCGACGGTGTCCGCATCGTTGGAGACACGGCTCATTATGTCCCCGCTGGTGCTGTTGTCGAAATAGGACATGTGGATAGAATTCAGTTTATTGGACAGGTCCTTGCGCATCTTCCTCGCCACATATTCCGAGGAAGCGCCTATGATGTAATGTTCAAGGGTGTTGATTATCATCGATGACAGATACAGTGCCGCAGCGATGATCGCCAGTACTGCGATGCCGTCAAGATCTATCGGCAGACCGTTCTGTATCGAATCTTGGATGGAATCAGTTATCCTGCTGAGCAGCTGAGGTCCGATCAGGGACATGACCGTCGCAACGACTACCATCAGAAGACCGAGGTACAGCATCAGCCTGTATCTCCCCATATACTGGATCAGCCCCCACATCGTGCCCCAGAAGTTCTTACTGTTCTTGGAGCGGGCCCAGAGCGGACCGTCGGTGAATGCCATTAGTGCACCTCCGAGAACTGTGTGATCGCTATGCTGTTGTACAGCGGACAGGTCTCCATCAGTTCTTCATGAGTGCCCGTTCCGACGATCTCACCGTTGTCCATGACGATTATGCGGTCCGCATCCATTATCGTTCCGACCCTCTGGGCGACTATTATAACCGTGGCATCGGATGTCTTCTTCCTCAATGCGGTACGGAGTGCCCTGTCGGTCCTGAAATCGAGTGCTGAGAACGAATCGTCGAAGATGTAGATATCCGGCCTCTTGCATACCGCGCGTGCGATACCGATACGCTGTTTCTGGCCTCCTGAAAGATTGCGCCCGTGCTGGGATATCGGGGCATCCAGACCTTCATCCATCCCCTTCACGAAATCATCGGCCTGAGCCACCTGCAATGCGTCCCATATGTCCTCATCGGTGCGTTCCTCCGAATGTCTGCCGTAGTTCACATTGTATCTTACCGATCCCGAGAAAATGACGGCATTCTGAGGGACGTAACCGAACTGATTATGAAGATTGACCTGTCTGTAATCCTTCACATCCCTGCCTGACACCTTCACAGACCCTTCCTGAGGGTCATACAGGCGGCAGATGAGACGCACTATCGTAGATTTTCCGCTTCCGGTAGGCCCTATAAGCGCCAGGGTCTCCCCCTTCTTGACCTCCAGAGAGATGTTCCTGACGGCGGGGTGTTTCGAACCCGGATATGTGAAGGTCACATCCTTCATGCATATGTCCCCTTCATTGCCTGGGATACTTCCCTCCTCCGTACCGTCATCTATGGAGGGCGTGCGTTCTATGACCTCCTGGATCCTCTGAGATGCCACTGATGCCCTCGGCAGTATCCTCATCATGCCCGCTACCATCAGGAATGCTGCCACCACCTGCAATGCGTAGGATGTGAACACGATCATATCGGAGAACAGAAGCAATTCCTCTGTATGGTTGGGCGCACTGGATATGAGCCCTGCTCCTATCCAGTATATGGACAGGGTCAGAAAATTCTGCATCGCACTGGTGAACGGGAACATGAAGGATGTGTACTTCAGACCCGTCAGATTGTTCCTTATCAGGTCCTCGTTGGCCTTCTCGAGCTTCGCCAGCTGATAATCCTCAGCGTTATAGGCCCGCACCATGCGAACACCTTCGATGGATTCACCAGTCACGCCGTTTATGTTGTCCGTCAGCCACTGTACCTTCCTGAAATAGATGCGGCTGCGGTTTATTATGAAGAGAACGACCACGGTTATGATGACCACTGTCAGAGCGGTCGCTGCGGTCCATTCCCAGTTACGTCCGGCGATCTTTGATATGGCCCATATCGCCAGAATGGGTGCCCTGATGAAGGTCAGAAGACCGCGGGCCACATAGACCTGTACCTGATAGACATCGCTGGTGGAACGGGTGATGAGACTGGCGATCGTCAGCTCTCCCACATCCTCGGATGAGAATGTCTGGACCTTCTCGAACTGCCTCCTGCGCAGTTCCTTGCACAACTGGGATGTGATATATGCGGCGATGAAACCTGATACTAACGATGCGCCCAGACTGAGAAAGGCACAGGCCGCCATGGACGCGCCGTAGTTCCACATCAGTTCCTTGGCTGTGCCATCCAATATGGCATCGGTCATGGCATTCATGTATTCAGGTATGCGCAGATCCAGGTAGACCTGGAAACCTATGAACACAGCGCATACGCATACCAGAACCCACTGTCTGGGGTTGAGATATCTAAGAATCAACCGATCCACCCATATCAGCCGTGCTGAACACGGCGATTGTTGATTGACCTAGCATTATTTAAGTGATGATACGAGGAGCTACAATTCCCAATCATTATTAATTGGATTAATCATCCAATTATGATTATAGGGTGTTGAGATGAAACAAATTGCAATCTACGGGAAGGGCGGTATCGGCAAATCCACGGTTTCCGCCAACATATCTTTCCAATTATCCAGCGAAGGATTCAAGGTCGCACAGATAGGATGCGATCCGAAGCATGATTCCACACGCCTCCTTCTGGGCGGCAAGACACAGACCACCGTCCTGGATCACATCAACTCCGATTCCAAGGATATCGGTGATACCGTTTCCGTAGGCAAGAATGGCATACTCTGTATCGAGACCGGGGGCCCAGAACCCGGTGTCGGATGTGCCGGAAGAGGGATACTGACGGCATTCAACTTCATGGAGAACAACAGCGTCGTTGCCAAAGACACGGACATCATGCTCTACGATGTCCTGGGGGATGTGGTATGCGGAGGATTCGCGGTCCCTCTCAGAAGGAAATATGCCAACGCTGTGTTCATCGTCACATCGGGGGAGTTCATGTCGCTCTATGCGGCTAACAATGTCCTCAAGGGAATCAGGAACTTCGATATAGACAAATGCCGCGTTGCAGGGCTCATACTGAACATGAGAGGCAATGAGGGCGAATACGAATACGTGAAGAACTTCGCCGATGCCGTCGGTCTGCCAATAGTCACGAAGATTCCGCGTTCATCCAAATTCGCCGAGGCGGAATCTGAGGGGGTCACCGTCTCAGAGAAGTTCCCGGATTCCGAGGAATACAAGGCGATACACGACATAGTCGAGATAATCAAGAACCTGAATGGTGCTGGCGGGAAACTCTATCCCGCATGCCCGCTGAACGATGACGAACTAGACCTCATAGCAAAAGGAAAACCTGTCAATAAGGATGAAAAGAGCACATATTCGAGCCGAATCCTAGCAGTCGACGAAAGGAACGTGCTCAGAGGCTGCGGATCGCATGCGGCATGCCTCTGCTGTCTTGGAATAAAGGATGCCGATGTTATCGTACACGGGCCCAAGAGCTGCCATTTCTTCTTCAGTGTGGGACTTGACGGAGAGATCGTATACGAGAACAAGGCAAAGGCCCTCAGATCCGCTTCGGAGAGGATGTTCTCCACTGACCTGACCGATTATTCCTCCATCTTCGGCGGGATCAAAGAGCTTGGCGAGATCATAGAATCCCGCATCGCAGCGGGAACTAGGACGATATTCGTCGTGAGCACCTGCGTGCCCGGCATCATCGGGGACGATGTGGAGGGAGTATGCGAGAGGATGCATGAGAAACACCCCGACGTAGATGTCGTGCCTGTCGATGTGGACGGCATACTCAACGGCGGAGGGTTCCAGGCTAGGGAGATGGCCCTGAGACGCATGTGCTCCATCGCAGATAAGGATCTGGAACCGGACAATGATGCGGTCAATATGATCGGCTATTACGATGAAATAGACAAAGTCCTGGCCAGGGGTGATGACATGCGCCGCCTGATAGAGGGTCTCGGACTCCGCATCAACTCGTGCTTCCTCAACGATACGACCGCAGAGGAATTCAAGAGAGTCAGGAAGGGACGCGTGAATCTGATGTATTCCTATTCCGTGATCAACCGCAACATCTGCCGCGTGCTGGAGAGTGAGATGGGGATACCGTGGTTCAACGGGTATATGCCGATCGGACTCGGGCAGACTGTCTCGTGGATACGCGAGTTCGGCAGATACATGGGCGTATCCGATGATGTATGCGAAAGACTCATCGGATCAGTGAACAACGATTATGACGGATTCAAGGCACAGTACGGCGGACGTCTTGAAGGGAAGAAGGCCGTGATCTATTGCCCCACCGCAACAGACATCGATTGGGTGCTGGAAATGGGGGACATCCTTGGTTTCACGATAACGGATATCTACTGTCCGACCAACAGCAAATGGATCAATGCAGATGAGGTCCACTTCGCCGACAGGGGTATCAGGATGGAGTTCGACGTCAACTATGACACACTATGCGAAAGATTGGATGAAGTGAGACCGGACATGGTGATCGGGGTGGATCAGATGCTCAGCAGGTTGACGATACCGCATTATAACTTCCGCCGTCCCAGGGCCGGTGTCAGAGGTGCCATAGAATGCGGCAAGCGCATCATCAGGATGATGGAGGTGAGCATGATATGAACCGTTCACGCCCTGACGGATTCTACGGTTCGATGCTCGCATCCGAGAGCCTAACGGACGGAATGACCATACTCCACGGTCCGGGAGGGTGCAGGGGGTATGCCGCGGCCCTGTCCTCCAGATATGTCCCGCGTGAGTTCAAGACGGTGGAGGGGGACTTCTTCTTCCACCGCTCACGCATCCCCTGCACATTCGTGGACAGGGACGATTACATCTACGGTGCATCGAAGAAAGTCAGCATGATCCTCGACATACTGAGGTCCGAGGATACCAAGTTCGCCGTCATCCTGGAATCACCCGGTGCTTCGCTTATCGGTGACAAGCTTCAGGATGAGGTCATCTCATCCGGTATGTCCGATAAGACCGCCATACTCGGAAAATGTCTGATGTCCGAATCATTCGGATATGGGTACGACAAGACTCTTTGTATCATCGCCAAGAAACTCACGAAGAAATCGGACAAGAGACCGATGACTGTCAATCTTACGGGTCTGCCATTCTTGTCGAAGGGGTGTTTCTCACTGGTGAAAGAACTCCACGCATTGCTTGCATCCATGGGTATCGAGGTGATCGCTGACATCGGCATATCGTGTTCCGTGGAGCAGATGAAGGAATCATCACAGGCATCGGCGAACGTATGCATATGTCCCGAATACTTCTCGGAATGTGCAGACTATTACGAGAAGGAACTGGGCATCCCCACGGTACGCGGTCCGCTAGGTGCGCCAATCGGATACGATGCTATACGCGCTTGGGTGGGAGCCGTAGCCGATACGCTGTCGTGCGACCCGTCCCCTACACTGAAGATCATTGATGATGAGGAGAAAGAGGTGTTCAGATACGTGAGAGCATCGCTCAGCATAGGGGAATTCGCCGTTTACCGCACATTCTCCGTGCTGTCGGAACCTTCCGTCGCACTTCCGCTTATGGTGTTCATTGTCAAAAAATTGCATCTTGTGCCAGCATCCATAGAGTTGTGCGAACATGATGCGGATTATGAGGGACAGCTGTCCTCTTTACTGAAGAAGATGGGAGAGGAGAATGTGCTGAAGAAGGAATTCGGAACGGAATTCAGCGAGGTGCTATTCGGTCCCGGGGCGATGTGTGATTATCTCCTTCAGAAGGACATGTGCAGCACCGCTGTGGACATCTCAATCCCCAGCAGGGAATACCTGGATATAGCGCCAAAATCGATCATGGGGTTGGACGGCTGCCGCAGGATAGTGGAGAAGGTACTGAACACGAGATAATCACCTGTCGGTGATCTCCTCGATCCTCTCCTCGAATTCGATGTAGATGTTCTTCAGCCTTTCCTTCATCTCATCATCGGGATGCCAGAAGTCCCTGTTCATGGCCTCCTGAAGACGTGCGAGCATGGCCATCATGGCATAGGGGTTCTCATCCTTGATCCATTCCCTCGTGTCCTCGTCGAGGACGAATCTCTCGGCCAGATCGTCGTACATCCATTCCTCGATTATATCGGACGTACCTGACCACCCCATGGTGTAATCGAACAGTTTTGACAGTTCCTTGGCACCTGCGAATCCGTGCTTCTTCAGACCGTTCAGCCACTTCGGGTTGTCGATTTTGCTGCGGAATATGAATCTGCATTCCTCCTCAGTAGTCCTGAGCTTTAGGAACTGCGTATCGGAGGAATCACCCATGAACGACACTGGTTTCTTCCCGCGGACGGATGTCACAGCAGCATTGAAACCTCCGAGACAGTCGAAATCATCATCCATATCCAGCATGTCCACTGCCCTGGTGTTATGGTTCTTGACAGTGACATCCATTATCTTCAATCTTCTGCGGAACATATCAGGCTGCGCCTCTCCTTTGAGACCTTTACCGTAGACATAGCAGCCATGCTTCACGAACGATTCTCCCAGATCATCCACGGTCTTCCAATTGCCTGTCTGAATAAGGTCACTGACACCGCAACCGTATTCTCCTGGTTTATCTCCGAACACACGATATGTGGCCATACGTTTGGCTTGATCGATCGGCAGACCGTCGGCTATGGCATCTACGATGTCCTTGCGAACATTGGCGGCGAGATAGTTGACATCATCATCCTCATCGAGATCGGCTATCATCTGCACACCGCGGTCTATCATGTTCGAGATGTTCGGGAATGTGTCCCTGAACAATCCGCTTATGCGCAGTGTTACATCGATACGGGGCCTGCCCAATTCCTCCAGCGGTATCACCTCGATATCCTTCACACGGCCGCCGTATTCGGCCCAGACAGGGCGGAGTCCCATGAGTTTCAGGATGTAGGATACGTCATCCCCTCCTGTCTTCATTGTATCGGTAGCCCAGAGAATTATTCCGACGGTCTTCGGATAGGTACCGTTATCGCTGAGATATCTCTGGACCATCTGTTCTGCCATCTTGGAGCCTATCTCCCAGCTGGAGTTCCAGGGGATCCCGTCAGGATCGACGGAGTAGAAGTTACGTCCCGTAGGAAGTATCTGGGCACGTCCGCGGCCTGGACATCCAGACGGTCCCGGGGGAATGAATCCGCCGTTCAGCGCTTTCATCACATTGCCCAGCTCATCGCCCATCCTGCGGACCGCATCGATCAGGAAACCGCACATGAATTCAAGTGCCGAATCCATATCCTTGTGGTCGCCAGGGTACATCTTGGATACGATGTCCTTCGTCCTGGCGATATCAAAGCCCGTCTCCCTGGACCTTTCTATGATGGAGAACATCTCCCCGTCGATACGATCAATCATCTCTCCCTTGAGCGAGCCATCAGGAAGGGTACCGGAAGGATCCCGAAGCAGTTCCTCGATCTCCAGACCGTAGATGTGCCCCACAGATTCGCGGAGAGACGGGATGTCGCCATTCGGATATCTGACGAGCGAATAGATCATCTCATCCATGCGTTCGTTCTCGGGGATTTCACCCAGAATATGGAGGCCGTCCTTGATCAGGGCATCCTTCACCTCCATTATATAGTCATACAGATGGTCGATCTTTGAATCCATCTCTTCAGCGGAACAATCCGCCGAAAGACCTAGATCGGAAATCATGTTGAGCTTCACACACATCTCGATTATCTTCTCCATAATCGACGGTAGTTTCTCCTTCTGGCCCTGATCCTTTGCTCTGAGATAAGATTGGACAGCGACTTCGAGACCGTTGATCTCATCGTATCCTCCGGAACGGGCCATCGAAGGTATCATGTGGGTGGTGGTGACGGCATACTGCCTGCGTTTCGACTGCATCCCTTCCCCGGGATTGTCGATAATATAAGGGTTGATGTCAGGCAGCTTACCCAGGATGATATCGGGATCGCATTCCTCCGACAGTCCGACGCTCTTTCCGGGAAGCCATTCCAAGGTCCCATGGGTACCGATATGAACGACGGCATCAGCACCCCAGACCTCCTTCAGCCACCTGTAGAAACCCAGATACTGATGGGGCGGTGCCGTCCATGGGTCGTGTATCGATTCCGTGGTGCATTTTCCGCGATCGGGCTGAAAACCGATGAAGACATTGCCGTTCATTATTCCCGGAAGGAGCTGTTTACCGTCCAGGACATGCTGGTCCCCGGGAGGATCGCCCCAAGCTTCTCTGAATCTCCTCTGAGCGGAATCAGCAATCTCCGAGAACCATTTGTCATACTGCTCCCTGGTCACGAAATCCACTGCAGCATCACGCAACTGCTTGTCCGACCTCCAGTTGTCATCATTCGTGACACCTTCCAACAGCCTGTTGACCAGTTCCTTCCCGTTCTCCGGCATCCAGTCCAGTGTATAGCCCTCATCCCTGAACCAGCGGAGCATATCGGACACGCTCTGCAGGGTATCCAACCCGTAACCTCCGCCTGCCAGATCCTGACGCGGGGGATACATGTAGATGAGTATGGCGACCTTCTTCCTGCCGTTGGGTATGTGTTTCAGGAGCGCCCAACGGTAGGCCATCTCCGCGATAGCTGAACATCTCTCCTCGATTGGTATCAGCTTGTAATCTCCGGTCTCTGTCTTTTCGTTGCCTCCGAAAGGTACAGAGTCTATCTGTCCGTCGAATTCCGGATTGACCACGCTCATAGCGATATCCGCAGGGCCCAATCCGAACGGACTGTCCTTCCATTCCTTCGTCGGCCCGTAGAGGTTGATGGCTTGCAGCACGGGAACGTTCAGTCTTTCGAAGAAGTTGTCATCGGGTGTCTGTTCTCCAGTCCCGGGTTTGGACGTCAACGTCATGGAGAAACCCATAGTGTTGATCACAGCATCTACGATCGGTCTCCCGTCACGACGGAGATATTCGTCGATTATGCGGGCGATCCCGATGGACCCGGTCATCGCATCCTCGTAAGATTTCAGAAAGATAGCGAGCGGTTCCGCTCCCATCTCCTTCACCTTGTTCCAGAGACAGTCTATGGCACTGGTATTGCGTCTCATGTAATAGACGTTGACGAATACTATCATGACCACTGGCCTTCCCGCCCTGCCCACATCCTTCAGGCCTTCGTCCAAGGTCATTATCTCTCTGCCCGGTACGTACACACCCTGTGCCAGAGGAACGACGATGTCGGGCAACTTCAGATTGGCACCGTCGAATGTATTGAGTGCCCACATCAACGATGTCCTGTGATTCTCGTCGCCTCCGATTGTCTCCAGCCTGTAAATCAGGGAATAGTCCTCAGGGGACTGCAGGAAAAGACTGCTGAAACCAGAAGATGCCGATTCGTCAAAACCATAGACGATTGCAGAGACCTTGTTCTTCTCGAGCACTTTCCTCAGGTTCGACCAGTGTCTGAAGTATGAAACATCGCCGTGGGCGCAGATGAACATGAAATCACACCCTGCGACCCTATCCAGATAATCATAAAGTTGGTCAAGCTCATCATCCAATGTTACCGAGTCGCCCATCACCAGTTCGATCTCGTATCCTTTATTTCGGAGAGCCTCAGCCGGTTTCTCCATCACGTACCCCGTGTGAGCGCCGATTCCGATGCAGGCTATCTTGACCATGAATCCTTGAACGTCCTTATGTGATATAATTGGATGTATAATCTAATTCAACTTCACAAACAACTGGGCGATAATGGCCGTTATTGCAATGACAACAGTTGGAATAGTGTGTGAATAAAAAATAGAGGTCTATTTAAACATAGTTGGATGTATAATCCAATAAATATATATTGACGAATAATATCGGCCGATTCGATAATATGAATACAAAGATTATCGCAATCGCAGCTGTTGCTGTTCTTGTCGTCGCAGGTGTCGGTGTAGCCGCCGTCGTCATGATGGAGAAGAACAACTACCAGTACGATGTTTCAAAGGGATGGAAGTCCTGGGACCCCATAGTCACCAAGAATGCATCCACAAGCAAGATCGGAAACCACCCGTTGTTCGCGGATCAGGTCGAACTGATGTACAAGGACATCTATGGGGAGGCCCCTGATTATTCGAAGTACAAAA
>JAEEGL012909874.1_pt1 | contig 11378 bp, 9 predicted proteins | sample 9134231 | NCBI WGS metagenome assembly JAEEGL01 (sample SAMN16246548, study PRJNA631951) | gut metagenome | biome: gut microbiome; feature: rumen; material: fiber-attached | host: Bos | place: Iran: Karaj | collected 2018-10
AACGCATCCACGTATCAACTCTTCGCAGACAATCTTTATGTCGGTTTCATTCCAGTAGCCGCTCAAATCCTTTACGGTCTCACCGTCCGAATAGCGGCTGACTTCAGTGCTCTCGCAAGAAAAAAACAAGATCGAAAGCAAAGCTGAAATAACTAAAATTGATTTTTTCAAATCACTTTCTCCTTATAGGTATTATTTTACTTCTACCTCAGGAATCAATGTTTTTGCAAGACAAGAAGTGATGATCTGCTTGAGTACATTTGACTGATCAGTATTGTCAGAAATTCCACGATCCATTGCAGATTTTAAAGACTTATCAAAAACAGAATTTTCCATAATGTAAACAACGTAATAAGTGTAAATCGGAGACTCATAATCTGAATCAGACTGAGGAGTCTGTACGCCTGTCTTAACCCTGCGTGTCTTTACCCAATACTGAGCTTTTTTCTCAAGACCGATAAGTTCAACGCTTGATGCAACCGTAACTGCCTGCTCAACAGCTTTTGAAACTTCTTCGTCTGTTCCCTGAAGCTGAGCTTTTACAGTCTGTCCTACTACACGGCTCATTGAACCTGCAACTTCAGAAACTGCGTCTACCTGTTCTGTCCAGACTTTTACAAAATCAAGAGTCTTTCCGCTGTTATTTAATACAAAAACCTTGTATTTTGAGCTGTCTACGTTGAGAGCCTTTGCAACGCTGTTTACGTCTCCATTTACTACGGCTTCAAGCCATACAGGCGGTTCTGAACCAATGCTTGCACCCTGCCAGTCCATTCGCTCAATCTTAACAGTTGGTCTTGAAATCTGAGCCTGAGGAGCAGGCGCTTCTGTCTTTTTTGTTGATCCACATCCAAAAAGCAATGATGAGAGAATCACTGCTGAGACACAATAAAGAATTTTTTTCATAAAAACTCCTCCATATTTAAGTTTTTTGAAATTCATAAAGTGATATCCTGCTATGATATCACTAAAAATTAAGTTTACAATGGATAATACCGACTATTGGGCGGCGTGGAAAATCGTCGTGTTAGAAAAATTATATCCGTTCATGTCCTGTGGCATTGTAGCTGAGTTGATTCTCAATTCCCTGCCGTCGTCGTTCTTAAACTCCACGAACCAGGTTTCTTCCACAGAGCTTGAGCTGTCTTTTCCGTTTATGCGTTCCTTGTACAGCATCGAGTGAAACTGAAAATCCTTTTTAGTAGCTTTGTATGAGCCTTTCCAAAGCTTTATGTCATTACCCTTGTCGATTCTGAAATACATGGATCCGTCGCTGTTGCACAAAAGCGTCGTAACGCATTCCCCATTCTCAAAAATCCATTTTCCCTCGCAAGTCTTTTTTTGATTTGGCTTTACGCTGATGCTGATTTTTGTCTGAGATGAATTTGCAGCACCCGAAGAAACCTGCGCAAAGCACTCACCTGCTCCAAAAACCAATGCAGCGGCAAAAATACATTTTAATACTGATGATTTTTTCATCATTTCCTCCGTTTTTATAGCTTTATATGACTTTTTTGTTGAGCCATCGTTCTCCGTGAAAGCGTATTCCGAACATAACTGCCCTGAATATCCAGTCGATATACATTCCGAACCAGATTCCAAACAAACCGTAATAAGTCTTGTCCGGGAATTTTGCTATCAAGAACTGTGAAATCAAGTAGCTGAACAAAACCCTAAACAACCAAATGCTTATGTTGGATACAAACATGGTATACTTTACGTCACCGGCAGCTCGCAAAATGTTCGGCAGCGTAAAACTCATCGGCCAGACAATCATGTTTGCAACCATGCAGGTACGCAAAACCGTTGTCGCAAGCCATGCTGATGTCGGCGAAAGATTAAAGATTGATACGATTACCGGAGCAAAAATCAGTATTACGGAACAGGCAAAAAACATTCCGATGTAAGTTTCTTTCATCATCTTGCGGCCATATTTTTTTGCCTCGTCTTTTCTGTCCGCACCAATACACTGACCAACCACGGTAACAGAAGCAAGACCGATTGCATTTCCTGGAATATTTGAAAAACTTGCGATTGTATTTGTAATCGCATTCGCAGACGTTGCCGCAATTCCAAAGCCAGACATAAACGAGTATACGAGAATCTTTCCGATGTGAAACATGGAATTCTCAATTCCGCTTGGAATCGCGACCTTAAGAATCCGGCCAATCATGTCAAACCGCAGCTCAGGTTTCCAGATTTTTTCGAGGTAGATTATGTTTCCTTTTTTTCGACACAACATCGTCACCATTAAGACAGCCGACGTAAAACGGCTTGCAAGAGTTGAAATTCCAGCTCCGGCAACACCTATTTTTAACCCCATGATGAGAATCGCATTTCCGAGAATGTTAACCAAATTTATGAGGAGACTTATTTTTAAGCTTAACCTGCTGTTTCCCATTGAGCGGAAAAGTGCGGCACAGCCATTGTAGACAGCAAGAAACGGAAGCGAAATCAAAATCCAGAAAAAGTAAGTCATTGAATTGCTCATGACTTCTTTTGTTACGCCGCCGTAAAGTATGTTCAGGATAAAGCTTCTGAACGGCATGCAGACGATTATAAAAAAACACCCCGTGAATGCCGAGAGAGTAAGGAGCTGCTTTGCAGCCCGACGGGCAAGCTCATCATCCTTGTGACCGATATACTGACTTGCTACGACGGCTCCTCCAGTCGCAAAAGCCGCGAAAAGCTGAATCATGAGCTGGCTCAGCTGATCAATCAAAGAAACACCGCTCACTGCAGCTTCCCCAATCGAAGCAACCATAACCGTGTCACAGGCGCCGATCATCATCGCAAGAAACTGCTCTGCAATCAGCGGATAAATAAGTCTCGTTAAATATTTTTTAGAAAAAAATGCTTCTTCAGCCATAAACCTCTTACTCAGTGCCAGATGCGTCAGTTGATGAAGCAAGGGATGTTTCACTTTCGCCAGCTGCGCCATCACTACGGACTTTGACAGTATCTTTGACTGTATTAACCTGAGGAACGGTATTCTCATTCAAAATCGAAACGTCCATTCGGTTAAACGGAATGTTGATTTTTGCCTCATTCAACAATTTTACAACAGCAAGACACACAGCATTTTTTGTGTCCAGAAAATCTTCCCTCTTGCACCATACGACGACACTCATTCCGATTCCGCTTTCGCCAAGCGTCGTGCAGAAAGCTTTCGGCATGTAATCCTTTTTGTCAGTGATGACTGTCGGACAAAGTGAAGGAACCTTCTTCAAAACTTCGATTGCTTTTTCCAAGTCAGTTGAATAATCTACGGAAAGATCAAAAACATACCTTCGGTACTTGTACGATGAATAATTCTTAAGCTTTGTATTGATGATTGTAGAATTTGGAATTCGAATCAGCTGATTGTCCAGAGTGTGAACCTTCACTGCAAGCAAACCTACGCTGTCAATCGTTCCAGAAACTCCGTCAACCTCGATAAAATCACCGATTTTCATTGTCTTTTCCGTTAAGACAAAAAGTCCCGAAATCAAATTGCTGACAGATGTTTGTGCCGCAAAACCAAGCGCAACTCCCGCAATTCCGGCAGCACCCCAAATTGCAGTAAGGTCAATTCCGAACAGGCCGAGCACATACATCGTCATCAAAACATAAAAGACATATTTGATGACTTTAAGAATCAGCATTACCGTCCGCTCCTGCATTGTCTTTTCTGCCGCACGACGGACAAAATGCCTTAATCCCCTGTACACTGCCCAAAAAAGAATAACTGAAATTACGCTTATTGTAACCTTTGAAACATTTCCCAAAGTCATGGCGGAAGCCACTTCATCAACATGGAGGGCAGATTTGGCTTGAGCGACAACGCCAGAGTAAACATCAAAAGCAAAATTACCGGTGCTTGCACCAGAGTCTTCCATAAAAATCTCCCTAAACTAATACAATAGTATCATTTTTTATATTTATGGAGCAACATTCACGAACTTAAACGCGCTTTGCGCAGCCCGGTCTTCCCTTCGGTCAGACTTGGCGATGCCAACTGCTCCAATCGCGGCTAGCTTTTTTTATTCGTTGTGCATGCACTTGTCCGAGATGATGCATCCCTCACAATTCGCCCTTTTTGCAGTGCACACATACCTTCCGTGAAGTATGAACCAGTGATGCGCCATTCCAAGATATTCATCCGGAATCCTCTTTAAAAGTGACTGCTCCACTTTTTCAGGGGTGTTTCCCTCAGCAAGCCCGATTTTAGGACAAATCCTCAGCAGGTGAGTATCAACCGGCATCGTGTGTTCTCCCCAAAGGACATTCAAGACCACATTCGCGGTTTTTCGTCCGACTCCGGGCAGACTCATCAGTTTTTCCCTGTCATGCGGAACTTCCCCGCCAAAATCAGAAATCAGTTTTTCACAAAGTGCGCGGACATTTTTGCTTTTGTTTTTCCAAAGGCCTATCGGCTTTATGAATGAAATCAATTTTTCTTCGCCCAAATCAAGCATTTTTTGAGGCGTGTCGGCAATTTCATAAAGGGGCTTTGTCGCGATGTTCACGCTTTTGTCAGTTGCCTGTGCACTCAAGACAACTGAAACCAATAAAGTAAAAGGATTCTTGTATTCAAGCTCACTCTTCGGATTCGGATTTTGAGCCTTAAATCTCTCCATTACAATCCTGATGTCAGATTCAGAAAGAAGTTTCATAAGATTTTTTCTCCCCGTGTATTTGTCAGGCAAGACGCTCTGTTTCACTCAGAATAAATAAAGCCGTGCACCTGCTTAAAAAAGCGCAAGCGCACGGCCTGTCATAGAAATGAAAATCTGTTACAGTTTTGCAATTTCAGCTTTTAAAGCGTCAATTTTATCTGTCTTTTCCCAAGAGAAACCTTCGCGGCCAAAGTGTCCGTAAGAAGCAGTCTTCTGGTAAATGGTGTTTCTCAAATTCAAAGCTTTTTCGATTGCAGATGGAGTGCAGTCGAATACTTTCTTTACAGCCTCAGTGATTTTTTCAACGTCGACTTTTTCAGTTCCGAAAGTCTCAACAAAAATTGAAACCGGATAAGGAACACCGATGGCATATGCAAGCTGAACTTCTGCCCTTTCTGAAAGGCCGGCGGCAACGATATTCTTTGCGATATAGCGTGCCATGTATGCAGCAGAACGGTCTACTTTTGAAGGGTCTTTTCCTGAGAAAGCGCCGCCGCCATGTCGTCCCATGCCGCCATAAGTGTCAACGATAATCTTTCGGCCAGTAAGACCAGTGTCGCCGTCAGGACCGCCAATCACAAATTTTCCAGTCGGGTTGATGTAATACTTTGTGTTTCCGTCCAGAAGCCCCGTAGGTTCCAGAACAGGTTTTATTATTTCGTTGATGATTGTGCTTTTAATCGTGTCGTAATCAACTTCCGGCCCATGCTGATGAGAAATGACTACTGTATCGATTCTTGCAGGCTTAAAACCGTCGTACTCAATCGTAACCTGAGATTTTGCATCAGGGCGAAGCCATGCGATTTTTCCAGATTTTCTAAGTTCTGTTGCCTTTAAAAGAAGTTTGTGCGAGTAAATCAATGTCGCAGGCATAAGCTCAGGTGTTTCATTACATGCAAATCCAAACATGATTCCCTGATCGCCGGCACCTTGCTGACCTTTAAATTCGTCAAGACCAGTTCCAACGACACCCTGATTGATGTCTGCAGACTGCGCATGAATTCTGTTTACAAACTGGAAAGTCTTTGCATCCAAACCGTAAGACTCGTCAGTATAGCCGATTTCTGCGGCAACTTTTCTTGCGATTTTTTCAGCATTCTCCTGAATTTTCTTTGAGTTTTCATCGGCATCTTTACCGTAAAAACCTATCTCGCCGCCAACAAGTACGAAATTTGTAGTTGCAAATGTTTCGCAGGCAACATGCGCATTTTTATCCAAGGACAATGCATAATCAAGGATGGCATCAGAAATCTGATCGCAGAGTTTATCTGGATGGCCTTCGCCAACAGACTCAGATGTAAATAAATAGTGATTTTTGTTCAAGACAGTGCTCATTATGAGACTCCTCTTTAGCAAGAATTTTCAGATTCATACGAATCTTTATCCGCCCTGCAATTTGGAAAAATCGGCGGAATTCAGTAAAAAAAATATACTCCATAAAAAAAAATTGTTCAATAAATTATTTTTATTGCATTCTGAAATAAAAGGGAATAAAATATTTATATAACAAAACAGGGAGTGATATCATGGCATTAAAAAAATCTTATTCTAAAGACAAAAAAACTTGCAATGTAACATTTACAGTTTCTCCTGAAGCATCTCAAGGGGCAAAAACAGTAACCATCGCCGGTGATTTCAACAGCTGGAGCAGCACGGAAACACCACTCAAAAAAGGAAAGGACGGTTCTTTTTCTGTAAAACTTGCTCTTGAAGCAGGCAAAGAATATCAGTTCAGATATCTTCTTGATGGAAGCCGCTGGGAAAACGATTGGGCTGCTGACAAATACATTCCAGCTCCGTTCAGCTCTACAGACAACTCTGTTGTAATCTGCTAAACATAGGTATCAAATTTTAATTTGACATATAACGCATCTAAAAGACTGCCTTCACCAAGCAGTCTTTTTCTTTTTAAAGTGCTTTTAACACTTTTTTTGTTCTCAGTGATGCGTCATCGTAAAATTACGGCAGGTGAATTATTTCCCGCGGCTTGCTTCCGTTTTGAGGGCCTACAATACCGCGCTCTTCCATTTCTTCCACGAGGCGGGCCGCCCTATTGTAGCCGATTTTTAAGCGACGCTGAATATAACTTGCGCTGGCTTTACCCGCCTGCACGACAATCTGCAATGCCTGGTCATAAAGAGGATCGTCACCGTCACTGAATAATCCAGGTCCACCAACATCCTCGTCTTCATCATCAACAAAAATCTCATCGTCAATGTATTCAGGCTCGCCGTAGGATTTTACATACTCAACGACGTTTTCAACTTCATTATCGCTTACAAGTGTTCCCTGGATTCTTGTCGGGAACGGGCTTGTAATTCCAGAATAAAGCATGTCGCCTTTTCCAAGAAGTTTTTCAGCTCCAACCTGATCGATGATGATTCGGCTGTCCATTTTTGAGGCAACCATGAATGCGATTCGGCTCGGAATATTTGCCTTTATCAAACCTGTAATTACGTCGATTGAAGGACGCTGAGTTGCAAGCACAAGATGAATTCCAACTGCACGACTCATCGCTGCAAGACGCGCAATAGTTGACTCAAGTTCTTTTCCTGTTGTTGCCATTAAATCAGCAAACTCATCAATAATCACGACGATGTACGGAAGTTTTTCCGTTGCGATTCTACGCTCCTCAATTCGCCTGTTGTAGGAAATTATGTCACGCGCTCCAAGGCCATCGAGCAGTGCATAACGACGCTCCATCTCACAAAGACAATATTGAAGTGACTGCAGCGCACGCTTTGGTTCGGTGATTACAGGTGTCAAAAGATGAGGAATATCATTGTAAAGTTTCAGCTCAACTATCTTCGGGTCAATCAAAACAAGCTTAACCTGATCAGGACTTCGCTTGTAAAGAATTGAAAGAAGCATTGAGTTTACGCAGACAGATTTTCCGGCTCCAGTTGAACCTGCGATTAATAGGTGAGGCGTCTTTGCCAGATCCAAAAGCTGAGGCTCTCCGGAAATGTCCTTTCCCAAAATTACAGGAATAGCCATTTTGTTGAATGCAGGCAAATCTGCGTCTATGATTTCCTTAAAACTTACGATTGAGCGGACTTTATTTGGAATTTCAATTCCGACAGCGTGTTTTCCAGGAATAGGAGCTACAATTCGAACTGAACTTGCAGCGAGAGAAAGCGCAATGTTGTCCTGCAGGCTGACAATTTTGTTGAGCTTTACGCCGCTTGCAGGAAGAATCTCAAACATCGTTACGACAGGGCCCTTTCTTATTCCTGTAACCTCAGCCTCAATTCCAAATTCATTGAGGGTCTGCCTTAAGCTTTCTCCGGCTTTTTTTGTATCCTCGTCAATAATCCAATAATCATTGTTCGGATAAGTATCAAGCAAATCACTAGGAATCTTATAAGCTCTTGAGCGGCGCACAGAAACAGGCTTTTCACCGCTTACGGCTTCATTTTTATCAGAAGCTGATTCTCCCTGATTTTCCTGAACTTCTTCGCCCTCAAAATCCTCATCAAATTCTTCATTCTCGTCAAAGGCCATGTCACCATCAAAATCATCGATATCATCAAGCGAGTTCTCGTCGCCTTCCTCAACGTTATATTCCTCATCCTGATACGGATTTCCGTCGGCATCAACAACAGGTTTTGCAACAGGATTAAACTCGTATCCGCTCATGATGTTGCTGGAATTTTCTTGAGGAAGTGCTTCCGCAGTAAATTCAGGCTCCTTAAATTCCTCGCTTTCAGCATCTGGATTAAAAACAGGCTCCTCAAACTCATCTTCAATTTGAGGAATGATTTCGCTTTCTTTTATGATGTCAGGCGCATCAACATCTTCCCTCTCATCGACAACAGTGTCTTCAATTCGGGAAGAACTCAATTCCCTGGAAATTTCATCAGCAACGTTCTGACGCTGCTTCATGACCGGCTCAATAGCGGCATCTGCTTCCATTTGATTAAAAATATCCTCGATTCCGCTTAAATCTGCGTTTTCCATTGTTTCGTCTTGATGAATCTGACATTCATCTTCATAATTTGCCGCGCTTACAATCGGAGCCGTTATGCTTGACTCAAATTCATTTACTGGAAGCGGAGGCTCGAAATCTTCCTCGGCAGCTGGAGGCTCAATAACTTTCTCCACGGCGGCAGGATTAAAATTCTCGATTTCCTCAAAATCGTTCTGGAAATCATCGGTGTCTTTGTGAGAAGAGTCTACCGGCTGAGAAAAATATGCCTCATCTTCAGGCTCCTCATCCCCTGAATTTTCAATCTCATATTCATTTAAAACATAGCCTTTGTTCTGAGAGACAATCTCGTGAGAAACGCTTTCATTTTTATGTGAAGGGGTTTCTTTTTCAACGGTTTCCTGCGGAGCAAAAGTTTTCTCATCAACTACAGTCTCGCTAAATGAATTTTCTGCTTCGCTCTCCTGCAAATCCAAGTGTTCGCTCTCCTGAAAATCCGAATCATCTTCCTCATTTTCTTCTGCACCGTCATTTATCAAGTCTTTCAGAATTTCTTTCTGCTGGAGAAACAGCGGGTCACTTTTAGGATCAAAGCCATAATCATCCTCGGTTTTCTCAGCCTCAACGATTTCTGTTTCAGGCGGCAAAACTGTTTGTGATGAAGGCTCTTCAATTTCGGTGTATTCATCTTCGTCGTCGTTTTTGTAAACTGAGTCATCAAGATCGTCTTTTGCAGAATTTTCCATTTCTTCCGCATCTTTTTCAATAATCACAACGTCATCAGAAGACTCATTTTCGTCAGATTCGAACTTTTCATCAAAATTTTCGTCTGAGTCATCATCAATAAAAAGCGTTTCTTCAGAATTTTCGTCAGAAACTTCGTCAGAGTATTCGCCGTATTCATCAGCTTCACCATACGGTCTCTCTTCGTCTGCATTCTTTTTTCTGGACAGAATCGTGCTTTCAATGGCTTCTCCCAAAATCGAAAGAAGGAGATATTCTATGGCAAGAATGATTGCTCCCACCAAAAGCGAAGAGGAAATTTTTACAAGACGCACCGTATCAACTTCCGATTCCGCAAAAAAACGGCACACATGCTCAACGGCGTCAAGCGTAAAAAACGGAAGGACAGAACCGATCAGAACAACCCCGTTCCGTATGCGCCATTTTGAACTGAAACACTGCAAGCCAGCAGCAAGCAAGAAAAATGGAATGCACAAAGAACAATATCCGTAAACGCCAGTAAGGAGTTTTCCTGTATGATAGAAGAAAGTTTCATGATTCGGACTTGCACCACCAAAATCTACGGCAACAAGTATTAAAGATATGGAAAACAACGCCGCCAGAGCAAAAAAAAGAATTCCGGCAACGGTTGAATATGCATTTGATTTTTTCATTGTTTCTCCCACAAAACAAAATTTGTAATAATCTGCTTTTAGATTATCGACATTTATTTTCATTTACTGAATTTTTTAGATTGAGTATAATTTTCTATATGAGTTCGATTAAGAGATTTGGAATTTTGACTTCAGGCGGAGATGCACCTGGACTAAACACGGCAATCCGCGGAGTTTGCCGCACAGCGATGATTCAGTACGGAATGGAACCAATTGGCATAAGAAATGGATACCGTGGCCTTGTTGAGGGAAACTTTGTTCCGCTGGGAGCAGGTGATATTTCAGGAATTTTAACGCGTGGCGGAACCATCCTCGGAACTTCCAGGGACAAGCCTTTTAAAAACCCGGAGCCTGATCCTGAGACTGGTCTTTTCCCAGTAGACAAAATCAAAGAAAATTACAAAAAATGGAACCTCGATGCCCTTGTCTGCATCGGAGGAAACGGCACGAACACAACGGCTAGCTGCCTCGCAAAAGAAGGACTTAACGTAATCGGACTTCCAAAGACAATCGACAACGATATTGTAAAAACCGATGTGACTTTCGGCTTTCATACGGCGGTAGATGTCGCTACGGAAGCAGTAGACCGGATTCACTCAACAGCCCACAGTCACTCACGCATAATGGTCATCGAAGTAATGGGCCACAAGGCTGGATGGCTTGGACTTTACTCAGGAATTGCAGGAGGAGCAGATGTAATCCTTCTTCCGGAAATTCCTTACGATATTGATTCCATCGCTTCTTACATAATGAAGCGTCGCGATGCTGGAAAAGAATTTTCCATAGTAGTTGTTGCAGAAGGTTCTCTCTCAAAAGAAGAAGCTCTGCTTCCTAAAAAGGAACTGAAAAAACGCAGGAAAGCCATGCCTTACTCGATTGCCTACCGCGTCGCTCACGAACTTGAGGAAGTAACCGGACTTGTATCAAGGGTCACTGTCCTGGGCTACTTGCAGCGCGGAGGAACACCTTCGCCTTATGACAGGGTTCTTGCCAGTCAGTTCGGAGTTGCCGCCGCACACTTTCTGGCAGAAGAAAAATTCGGAAATCTTGTCGCAATTCAAAACAATCAGATAAAAGCCGTTCCACTCGAAGATGTTGCCGGAAAAATAAAAAACATTCCGCTTGATCATGAAATGATTGCAGCGGGACGTGGCTTGGGGACTCATTTTGGCGACTGAAAATAAATTTAAGTGTCATTTCTGCAGGGTTTGCAACGGAAGGGGCTGCATATCAGAGCTTCCGGGGATGGGCGGCGTAAAAAACAACGAGAATTTCATACTGAATTGCCTTGCCTGGGAAAAAGTCAGGAAATCTCATATTGACACCGTAAGGAAATTTCTCGACAAGCAGCCGGAAGAACGCATTCCAAACTTGAGCATTGCGCCAATGACCGGT
>JAEEGL013407053.1_pt1 | contig 11378 bp, 8 predicted proteins | sample 9134231 | NCBI WGS metagenome assembly JAEEGL01 (sample SAMN16246548, study PRJNA631951) | gut metagenome | biome: gut microbiome; feature: rumen; material: fiber-attached | host: Bos | place: Iran: Karaj | collected 2018-10
AGTGAGAGCTGCACCTTGCCTACAGGCGCTGAGATGACGGCCGACGGGAACCAGTCGCCATAGTCGCGACACACATCCGCCTCTTTCTTCCCGAAGTTGAAATAGTCGTTCTTCAGGTGTTCATAGCGCAAGCCCACCTGCGCGAACACCTTGCCGAAAGAGCGACCATATTCTGCAAAGACAGCACTTGACTTCTCATTGATTTCCGTGTCCGTCGTCTTCACGGGTACGGCATCGGTGGAACAGAAATCGTAGGCATCCGTGCGGTGGTTGTAGCTATACTCGCCGCCGAGCGAGAAGTTGCCCTTCCATACAGGATAGCCGAAGATGAGTTTCGAAGCCCAGAAGTTGTTGCTGCTAATGGTGTTGCTCTCGATGGAGCGATTGACAGGGCTTCCGCCTTCCTCGGTGGTCACTTCACGGGTGCTGCCCGGTGACTGGGTTTCGTCGAAGAGACCGTCGATGTTCAGGTCGATGCTCAGACGGCCCACCTTGCCGTTGTAGTAGGCATTGAAGATATGCTTCTTGAAATTGTCACACTGGGAGATGTTGCTCTCTGAGCGCTCTTTGAAAATGCCGTTCTCGTAGTTGTCGGTGTTGAACATGCTGCTGTATTCGCCACTGGGATGGCGGTCATATTTGTAGAATGCACCGAAGCTGTGGTTGTCGTTCACCATATAGTTCACCTGCAACTGCGGCGACCAGCCCTTCCAGATGTTCTTCGACTCCTGAGAACTCACACCCTCAATCTTATCTGGTCCGGCATAGTAGGTAATGGTATTCTCCTGCAACGACTTGCCATGACCATAGCGTCCTGCCCAGAACGAGGCGTTGACGTCGAGACCGCCCTTGCGATAGTTGACGACGAGGTTGTTGGTCAGCGAGAGACCGTACTGATACATGCCCTCGCCGCTGTCGTTGAAGCTGAAGCCATCGCCCTGTGCTTTCTTCAGCGTGATGCGCACGACTGCTTTCGTAGATGCGGCATAGCGGGCACCTGGATTCTGCACCACATCGACGTGCTGAATCTGGTCGGACCGAAGCAGGGAGAGCTCTTTCACATCCTGCACACGCCGGCCGTTGATGTACACCTCGGCATCGCCGCGGCCCAGCACCTTGACGGCTCCGTCGCGCTCAGCCTCGAGCGAGGGAATCTTCGACAGCGCATCACTCACCGTACCAGCTTTCTCCAGAATGGTACCAGCTACCGTAGTGCGCATGGCATCGCCCTTGGCGTGCGTCTTAGGCAACTGACCTTTCACCACCACTTCTTGCAGCAGCTGCGTGTCCTGCTTCATCTGGATGGTAAGATTCTGTCCGGCATTGATATATAATGTCTCATAGCCCACACTCGTTACTTTGAACAAACCTTCTTTTGCGTCCGTTACAATCTTGAAAACTCCGTTCAAGTCTGTCATTGCACCCTGCACAAAGGCAGAGTCGGGGAGCGACAGCAACACTACGTTGACGTAGGGCATCGGCTCGCCTTTCTCGTCAATTACCTTGCCACCAAAGTCCTGAGTCTTGGCAAAAGTCATCGTTGTCATCATCATCACAGCCGTGAGGACTGCCAGTCTTACATTCATCTTTTTCATGACCATCATCATTTAAAATGTTTTCATTGGTTGATTGTTCGAATTTGATTTTTTCAGAAAGTGCTTCTGATTGAGAAAGCTCAAACGAGATAATTCCTTCTTGCTTTCTTTTTCGTGTTATTTGACGATGCAAAATTACAGAATGTTGCAGAATGCCCCATACATTTGGGATATTCTGCACGGTTATGTGATGAATGGTGTGACGAATGGCAAATTTGTGACTAATGGCATGGCCTTTAAGAGCATGTCATGAGAACCCGCGTAATAAGAATCAATTAAAACAAATAAAAACCAAAACAAACAGGAAGCATTACAAATAGAATTTGTATTTCCTTGTCTGTTTTGGTTTTTATTTGTTCTTGAAAGGCTAGGGTAAGCGAGCTTGCTCGGGAATGAAGCAAAGAGTGTGAGTTTTCAGTCTTTGCGAGTCGTTCAATTATCCGCTCCCCGATTCTGTTTTCGATATCTACAATTCAGCACCAAGTAGCTTCACTACAGCGTATGAGGTGGCGGGCATCTGAATGGTCATGCTGCCAGCCTTCTTGTTTTGGCTGATGGGGAACTTGTCGCCAATCAGGAGCTTCGTCTTCTTGAATTTAACGTTGAGGGGGAAAGTGGCTGCAGAGGCTTCGGCTCTTGGGTTGAGCATAACGAGCACCACGTCGTTGCCTGCCGCACGTGCATAGACAAAGGGGTAAACGTTGGGTGATGGCTGCTGGGTGGTGGGTGATGGCTGATGGGTGGTGGCTGTTGGATAGACGGGCACAAATTCGGCGTAGTTGGCCAGGGCGGGCTCACTATGGCGCAGGGCTATGAGGCGGCGCGTCTGGTTGAGCAGCGACTTGGGGTTCTTCTCCTGAGCAGCCACATTGGGAGCGTCGGGCGAAGGGTCAACGGGCAGATAGAGCTTAGAGGCGTCGGCTGTTGAGAATCCGAGGTTCTTGCCGCTGGTCCATTGCATGGGTGTGCGTGCTCCGTTGCGGGGCTGGTAGGCTCCCTCCACCTGGGGCCAGTCGTTGGGCAACTGTCGCATGCCAATCTCGTTGCCATAGTAAAGGAATGGCACTCCGGGCATGGTGAAACCAAAGGCATAGATGATTTCCAACTCCTTGTCGGTGCGGTGGTTGCCGAGGCGTGCGTTGTCGTGGTTGCCAAGAGGCAGGCTGATGTAACCCTTGCCCACGGTCTTGGAATACTGGTCCATGTAGCTGTGCAGGAAAGCTTTGATGTCGCCCTTGCCCTCAGCGTCGAAATAGCTGTGCCCCTCGCTAACGCCGTTCAAGATGCGCCAGCTCTCTTTCTGGAACAGGTCGTTGTAGCCGTTAAACCAATGGAAGAAATCCACATGGAAGCAGTCGTCGAGCGCATCGGCGGGGTACGACCATTCGGCCACCATGAATCCCTGCGGGTATTCTTTCTCCAGCAGGCGGCGAATCTCGCGCCAGAAGAGTTTTGTCTCGTTTTCGTTGGTGTTGAAGAACTGTTCGTTGCCACGTACGCGGCGCGTCTTGACCAGTGCGCCGGCCATATCGGCACGAAATCCGTCGGCACCCATGTCCATCCAGAAACGAAGCACGTTTTTCAGGTCTTCGCGCATGGCCATCACGTCGGGATGGTTGGTGGGCAACTGCCAGGGCTGGTCGGGGTCGGGGTTGGCAAATCCGAAATTGAGTGCGGGCTGGCACCAGTAGAAGTTGCGCATGAACTGGCCGTTTCTTTGGCCGTAGCCCTTGATGAACTGTCCGGCAAACTCACGTGGGGGATCTACCCAGTTGGTTTCCGTCCAGATGTAGTAGTTAGAGTATTTGTTCTTCTCTTGTTTCTGCGACTCCACAAACCACGGGTTGTCGATGGCCGTGTAGCTGATGACGTAGTCGAAGATGACGTGCATGCCGCGCTTGTGAGCCTCCTCGAAGAGCCGGCGGGCATCGTCGTTGGTGCCGTAGCGGGGCGCAATTTTATAGTAGTCGCGAATGTCGTAGCCAGCGTCCATGAAGGGAGAGTCGAAGAAGGGGTTGAACCATATGGCATCCACACCGAGGCTCTTCACGTAGTCGAGCTTGCTGATGATGCCTTGCAGGTCGCCAATGCCGTCGCCGTCGGAGTCGCAGAACGTTTGCGGGTAGATTTGGTAGAATACGGCATTTTTTGCCCATTCGGGCACTTTGGGAATTACGTATTTGCCGGTGATCGTTGCTCCCGAACTGGGGGCGGCCGGAAGATTTCTTGCTGCAACAGCAGTGGTCATCGCCATTGCGAGGAACAGAATTAGTTGTCTGGTTTTCATCTTCATGGTGCTGATGGTTTAGTTTTGATGGTTAGTGTTAAGTGTTAGGAGTTAGGAGTTATGAACTTGGAGTTAGGAGTTAAGATTTATGGTTAAAGAGGCTAATGTCTTGCAACTCCTTGAACTCTTTGCAACTCCTTGAACTCCTTGCAATATTTACTGTTGCAAAGATAACGCATTGTTTCGAGAAAGCGAAACATTTTGTTTCCTTTTTCTAGCATAGCCCGCTATTTTCATCTTGTCGAGTGTTTCGTTGCTATTTCAAAAGAATCGTTTTTTATTTCACGACGTGACGATTGAATTCTCTAGAAAATTTTCGATGATTGTCGTGAGTTATTTTGGCTTTGTGCAGAGCCGGCATCTTATTTCATGGTGTGGCCAGTTCCCAGAAAGCGACAGCGGCTGCAGCTGCAACGTTGAGCGAGTCAACGCCGTAGGCCATAGGAATGCGCACCACGTAGTCGGCGCTGGCAATGGCTTCGTGGGGCAGTCCGTCGCCCTCGGTACCCATGACAATGGCAAGTAGCGGCTCGGCTTTGAGGGCGGGATGATTGAGCGGAACGGAGTGGGGGGTGAGGGCCATGGCTGCCGTTCGGAATCCGATGCGCCGGAGTGGGGTAAGGCTGTTGTCGGGCAGCCACGTCCAGGGCACCAGAAATACCGAGCCCATGGAAACTCTCACGGCACGGCGGTTGAGCGGGTCGCATGAGTCGGGCGTGAGCAATACGGCATCGATGCCCAAGGCTGCTGCCGAACGGAAAATGGCACCAATGTTGGTGGTGTCGGTCACTCCATTGATAACTACTACGCGGCGCGTCTTCTTTGCTCCATGTCCGACCTCTTGTATGCCACAAACTTCCTCTATGCTTTTGGGCTTGGGGCGGCGCATGGCGCAGAGCACACCTCGCGTGAGGGTGTAGCCCGTTAGTGCTGCCAGCAGTTGGCGCTCGCCTGTATAAACCGGCACGGTGTTGCCGCATTGGCTGATGATGTCGGCGGCGTCGCCAAGGATGTGGCGACTCTCGCAAAGCAAGGCCAGCGGCTCGTAGCCGGCCTGCAGGGCTACTCGAATGACCTTAGGACTCTCGGCAATGAAGATGCCTTTCTCGGGTTCCAGACGGTTGCGCAACTGTGCTTCGGTGAGGGTGCTGAACATCTCGACACGCGGGTCGGAGAGCGATGTGATTTGTATGATGGCCATGAAGATTAAAGATGAAAGATGAATAATTAAAAATGAAAGATTAAAAATGAAAAACTGAATGCAGAAAAGGAAGATGCCGATTACCGGGTGCAAAAGTAATGCAAAAAATCATTAATCTTTCATCTTTTATCTATAATTTTACATCATTCATCTTTAATCTTTTAGTACCTTTGCACCCACATTTTTAATAGTATTGTTATTTTCAATTCATTATGAATCATTATTCTAGTCGTTCGAACGATTTCGACCAATACGTGGTGAACAAGCAAGCGCCGCTGCTCGACTATCTGCTGGAAACCCTCAAAGGCAGCCGTTCAAAAATAAAAGCCACGCTACAAGGGCGTGGCATCAAGGTGAACGGAAAGGTGGTGACGCAATTCGACTTCGTGCTTCAGCCGGGCATGAAACTGGCCGTGAGTAAGTCGAAACGCAACGACAAGTTTAAGAGCCGCTACGTGAAACTGATTTACGAGGATCAGTATCTAGTGGTGATTGAAAAGAATGTAGGCATTCTTTCGATGGCTGCCGGACATTCGTCGCTCAACGTGAAGAAACTGCTCGATGATTATTTTGCCAAGACGCGCCAGAAGAGCCGGGCGCACGTGGTTCATAGGCTCGACCGCGACACCAGCGGCCTGATGATTTATGCCAAGGACATGAACACGGAGCAGATTCTGGAGAAAAACTGGCACGACATTGTTTACGACCGCCGTTACGTAGCTCTGTTGAGCGGTAACATGGAAGAGCAGCAGGGCACTATTGCCAACTGGCTGAAGGACAATAAAGCCTATTTCACCTATTCGTCGCCCGTTGACAATGGAGGAAAGTACGCCGTGACGCACTTCTCTGTGTTGGAGAAGAACAGCACACATTCGCTTGTTGAGTTTAAGCTGGAAACGGGACGCAAGAACCAGATTCGCGTTCATGCCGCCGACCTAGGTCACCCCGTTTGCGGCGACACGAAGTATGGCAACGGTGACGACCCGTTACACCGCCTTTGCCTGCATGCCTATGTGCTTTGTTTCTATCATCCCGTCACGCGCGAGCGAATGGAATTTGAAACACCCATTCCGCACTCGTTCCGCGAGGCGGCGAAGAACAATAACCAATAAACATAGCGGAAACAATAAATATAAACTTTAATAAATATTGAGATATATGTCTGACTACATGATTTATGCCATAGCCATTCTGGCCATTCTGGCAGTTGTTTTGGCCATTAAGAAAGCCGTAGGCTGCCTCATTAAAACCATCATCCTGATTGTGGTGCTTTGTGTGGCTTACTATTACTTGTTCCTTTAGAAATTAAAGATTAAAGGTTAAAAATGAAAAATGAAATCTGTGGTCGTTTTTTTTCATTTTTAATCATTCATCTTTCATTTTTAATCTTTAAGTATTGGTTCCATTCGTCTAAGGGCTTCCATCATGGTTGAGCGTGGGCAGGCAATGTTGATGCGTATGTAACCTTCGCCCGCTTGTCCGCCGTACATGGTGCCGGGATTGATTTGTACACGGGCCTCGCTGAAAAGATTTTGGGCCAGCTCTTCTGATGTGAAACCTGTAGAACGAATATCAACCCATGACAGATAGGTTCCCTCGAGCCAGATTAAGGGCATTTCGGGCAGACGTTCGGCGAAGAATGCATTGAGCGCCTGATTGTTGGCATGCAAATAGCGGCACAAAGCCATGAGCCATTCTTCGCTCTTATTGTAGGCGGCCTGGAGAGCTGTCACTCCGAAGGGATTCACATCGCATACCTCGTTGATATTGATGGCTCGGTCGATGAGCTGGCGCCAATCTGGGTTGTTACAGATGATGTTGGCTATCTGAAGTCCCGCCGTGTTGAACGATTTGCTGGGCGAGTTGCACGTGATGCTGTTGTTCTGGCATTCGGCAGATACCGATGCGAAAGGCACGTACTTGTAACCCTCCATTACCAGTTCGCAATGAATCTCGTCGGCCACAACAACTACTCCGTGGCGAAGGCAGATGTCGTTGAGGCGCTGCAGTTCGTCGCGCCGCCACACACGTCCGCCGGGGTTGTGAGGGTTGCAGAGCAACAATAGCTTGGCGCGTGGATCGGCAGCTTTGCGCTCCAAATCGTCGAAATCCATGTGGTAGGTGAAATAGTTACCGCCTTCATGAGGCACGCGCACCAGTGGACTCTCCACAATCTCGCAACCGTTGTTGCGGATAGACGAGAAGAAACAGTTGTAAACAGGTGTCTGAACGATAACCTGGTCACCCGGCTCGGTGAGTGCCTTGATCACCACACTAACTGCAGGCACTACACCCGTGGTGTATTGAATCCACTCACGGCGTATCTGCCACCCGTGACGGCGACCGAACCATCCAATGATGGCTTCGTAGTAACTGTCGGGCACAAAGGTGTAGCCAAACTCCCCATGCTCAACGCGTTGTCTCAGGGCATCGATAATGGCAGGTGCCGTCTGGAAATCCATGTCGGCCACCCACATGGGAATCACATCGTCGGCTCCACTCTCGTCCCATTTGTAGGAGTTGGTGTGGCGGCGGTCAATGGGTTTGTCGAATTGATAGGTCATTTGTTATTAGATTCAAGGTACTTGTTTCTATGTTTTTCCTTAGGTTCTTACAATTATCTGGCAGTCTGCGGGGCCTTTGATGTTCTCATCGATGGTGACGCTTCCTATCGCATCGGCCACAATGTGTCCGCTGGCAGGATTTTTGATGTTGGTAATGGCTCCACGGATGTCGGCGTTGACATAAGAATATTCGAACAAACGGTCGCAGGCAGGGTCGAAGGTGCAGTTTTCTAAAATCAGGTCCTTGGCATAGCAGAGCAGCTGTTCGCCGGCCAAGTGGCAGTTCACCAGTCGCACATTCTTCGAGTGCCAGGCCAGATATTCACCATCGATTGTAGAGTCGTAAATCGTAACGTTTTCGCATTCCCAGAACGAGTCTTTTGTAACAATGTTGGCGTTGTGAATTTCCACGTTTTTGCAATACTGAAACACGTATTTCGAGTCGCTTTCCAACCCGTCAACAAAAATGTTTTCTGAGAACATAAAGGGATAGGTGCCGTCGTGCAGGCGGACGTTATGAATCTTAAGACCCCTCACACCCCAAAACGTTTCGTCGGCATCGTTGATAGTGACATTCTCCAGTTCCAGATTTTCCATTTCGCGAAAGAACTTCGGACCGTCAATCACACAGTCTTTCATCACCATGTCTTGCGAATACCAGATGGCCGAGCGCGAGCCGGGCGCAAAGTAGCAGTTGGTGATGAGCGAGCCGCGCACGTGCCACAAGGGGTACTTGCCGTAAAATTTGCAATGGTCGGCCTCGATGTTCGAGCATTCTTTAATGCCCGACTCACCGTCGGTGATGGTGACATTTACCAGCCGCAGGTCGTGCGACTCGAATAGCGGACGTTCGCCGCCAAACTCTTTATCTCTTATTTCTTTCATCTTGGTTTTTTATAATTGTTTTTGTGTTGCTTCGTCGAATAACCGGTCGAACGTCTGTCGCAACAGCTTAGGTTGGCTGATGAGGTGACGAATCTGTTTCAGATTTGTTTCATTGGGCGAGCCGGGAATCCATAATTTTATGTATCCATTGCTTGAATACTTTTCTTGCATGTGCTTCAAGAATCGTTCCCAATGCTCCTCGTGACTCTTCTCGGGATAATGGTCGAGCCCGAAGGCAATGGTGCGGCTGAACACCGTTTCGGGTTCGAGGTCGCGGTCGGCCTCGGCAACAATCTTTCCGTAGATGCTTCGCGGGGCATGGCTGGCGGAGGCACGATGGTCCTCCACGGCTTCTTTCATAATCTTTAGCTGCTGCGGGCTGAACCATTTGCGAAGCCTATTGTCGGCCATCAGAATCTTGCCACTCGTCAGATGATGAATGGCGCGCGGACCCTCAAGCCCCAGGTCGTGATAGGCGGCTATGGTGTAAGCCATGTTCATGTCGGCACCCAACTGCTTGGCAAGTACCAGCGAGCGGTTTATGACACTCGTGGCATGCGACAAGTTGTGCGCACTGTCGAACTCGTTGTAGCGTGGAAGAATCTTTGTTTCGATGAATTCCATCAAATCTAGGCTCACACGATTGTCTATCATGGCAGGTATGTTTTTTTGTTTATTGTTGCAAAGATAGTAAAAAGAAAATAGACTAAACGCGAGAGATGAAAGTTTTTTTCGCCTGTCGTGCGAAAAAATAGTAAAATGTTTGTATTTTTGCATGCAAAAAACTCAAGAATCAATGGAAACTATCCGTACAGACTCGCCCAAGGCTTGGATTTTGGCCGCACGCCCAAAGACGCTCTCGGGGGCTGCCGTGCCCGTGATCATGGCACTTTCGCTCGCGTGGGCCGACTGCCGCGCAATGGGTGTGGCATTCCAGTGGCTGCCCGCCGTATTATGCCTTCTGTTTGCCTTCATCATGCAGGTGGATGCCAATTTCATCAACGACTATTTCGACTTTTGCAAAGGTACTGATGATGAAACACGTTTGGGGCCACGACGTGCCTGTGCCCAGGGTTGGGTGCGCATTGGTTCTATGCGGCGTGCCATCGCCGTGACCACAGCCGTAGCTTGTCTGGTGGGATTGCCGCTCGTCGTTTTTGGCGGCTGGACCATGATACTTGTGGGCGCGTTGTGCGTGGTGTTTTGTTTTCTCTACACCACTCATCTTTCTTACCTTGGGTTAGGTGATGTGCTCGTGCTGGTGTTTTTTGGCATTGTGCCCGTCTGCATTACTTATTATCTGCAGCTTCATAGCGTAACGGCAGAGGTGTTTGTTGTCTCTATTGCTTGTGGCCTAGTTATCGACACCCTGCTCATTGTCAACAACTACCGCGACCGCGACACCGACCGTCGTGCCGGCAAAAACACGCTTGTGCTACGCATTGGCCAGCGTGCCACCGAACATCTTTATCTGGCATTGGGTGTTGTGGCTGTGTTGTTGGGCATTTTCTGTGTGTGGGCTGGGCATTGGCTTGCTTTTGTGCTGCCACTGGCTTATCTGTTTTTGCATGTCCGCACGTGGCGCAAAATGGTTCGAATCTGCCATGGCAAAGCTCTTAACCTCATCCTTGCCGAGAATGCACGCAACATGTTTGTCTATGGCCTGTTGTTTGCCATAGGCATGATGGTGAGTGCCACAATATCTTAAACGTTTGAACAACTAATTGACCCGATTATCTTACGACAAACTTCTTCCCATTGCGTATATATAAACCCTTGGGAAGAGTGCTGCCCACCTGTTGACCTTGCAAATTGAAGATGCGGGTGGAAGCGCCATTGGCAGAAACGGCAGTTTCGGCCACCTGTATGCCGTTGAGAATGATTTCGTTGACAGCGCAGCCCCAAAACACGCTGACGTTGCTATCTTCTGTAGTGCCGTCTTTCTTGACTAACTTGACGCTTTTGACGATAGCTTTGTTTCCGGCCTGGAAAGTTTGAAGGGTAATACGGGTGAGGGTTTCTCCCATGGTGGCGGTGTTGAATTTGATGATGCTCTTAGCCTCTGTCACGTCCTGATAACCTTGGTTGGGATAGTGTTTCAGTTTGAAGGCTCCCTTGGCAGGCTTTTCGGCCAGTTCGAGTTCCAACTGCTGATAGTCGGCGGTGTTGAGCTGCCCGCAGAGGTTAAGTTCGCCCCACAGGTCGCTATAGGTTACTTCCGAATAAATGGGGCCAAGGTCTTCGCGCGAGGGATAGGAAAACTCAGAGGTGTCGCCGTAATAGTCTTGCACAATGCGCTGGGCAAGGTCGGCTTGGTTGAAAACAGGAATGCTTCGGTTGCTTCCGTCGGAGAGTCCCATCCAAAGGAAAGTGCAGATGTTATTCTCCTTGGTTTTCTTCATGAAATAGTCAACAAACTGGAACATGTGTTCGCGACGCGTGGTGTAGTCGTTTCCGGCCTTGTCAACATTGCTGGTGCCCCATTCGCCTACAATGACGGGTGCTCCCTTGCTGGCGGGGTGGCTGTTCCATGCGTTCACCATGTCGTCGATTTCTTTCTTTATCTCGCTCAAGGGACGGTTGGTGCCGTTATTGTTGGCTATGCTGGGGTAGGTGTGGACCTGAAAGATGATGTGCGCGTTGCCTGCAGGGTCGTTGGGGTATTTCATTTCCTTGAGCGGGTCTTTCAGGTGGCTGTTCCATGTTCCGCCGCCGCTGCAAGAACCGTAGGTGTTCGCCACAAGATTGCGTTTGGCGTTGTTGCCGCCCGTAGCGCGAACAGTGGTGACAAAACTTTGCACATAGCTGTTGATGGCCTCATAGGCATCGGCAGCTATGGTTGCATC
>JAEEGL013455161.1_pt1 | contig 11378 bp, 21 predicted proteins | sample 9134231 | NCBI WGS metagenome assembly JAEEGL01 (sample SAMN16246548, study PRJNA631951) | gut metagenome | biome: gut microbiome; feature: rumen; material: fiber-attached | host: Bos | place: Iran: Karaj | collected 2018-10
ACAGCATCTACCAGACCCAGCCTAACTGCCTTATCTGCAAGCAGGCGGGATTGCTCAAAGATGAAATCTGCGAGTTCCTTGACGTAATCGCCTACGAGACAATCGAAGAGGCAATCAAGACCCCTGGAGACGTGAGCACGTTCTACGGATGGCTCTTGGATTACAAGGGAGTGTTCATGCACCCTGATGACAGTTTCTTCGACTGCATCAATTTCGAGACAAAGGAACGCACGTTTACGGATGCGGAAGCGAAAGCCCTTGATGACATCGTTGAGAAGTGCTTTGAGATCTGCGAGGAAAACGGCGTAGATGTCTACGAGTTTGCGGAAATCGGTGTATTGCCGTTCTGACTGGTCGGCGGGGGCTGTTCCCCGCCTGCCGCTATTCACTTGTTAAACCAATAAAAATCAAGATTATGGATAGAGAAAAAATCATCAACGAAATCAGGAAAAAACTTGACGGCATCAACGGGTGTTTTGAACCAACGGAACCGACCTATGTGTTGTATTCCACCAACAAGCCATGCCGCGTTTTGAGTGTTTATCTGGACGACGACCGTTGCGTTTGGTTTACGCTTGAATCGGAGTCAGCTGGCCGTTTTGGTGCCGCTTACGGTTGGATTGGCACCGAATCGCTGCTCGAAATAAACAAGATACTCCCCACAAAATGGGCTGTAGTGAGATTCCTCACTCCTTATGGAGGGTGCGACATGGATTGGCTCATCAGTAGAGAGTCAATACCTGCAAATAGCGAAGACCCGCAAGGAGAACTTGGAGGCTATCTCTACAAGAACTACCCTGCATTGAGATGGTCAAACACCGATGTGTGCGAGTTTGTGGCCCATCCTGAAGAAGAGGATAGCGGCGCATTCTTCATCGCTACCGTTGAAGACTGATTGTTATGGAGTGGCATCTTGCGGCGCCGCTCCAACTATTCACTTGTTTAACTAAAAATCACTACAATGGAAACAAACGTAAATGAGAAGAAAGAACAGACCAGGTTCGAGGAACTGCTTTCGCGGATGAGCCTCGAAGAGAAGAGTACGGTATTTGACAACCTCAAAGCCGTCGAAGACCTGTTCGAGAAATACGCGGAACAGGCTGGCTACAATTGGCTTGACATCGTGTCACAGGATGAGGCGTTGCGGGGCTTTTTCGTCTGCACGAGCATCGCTGGTGGAATGTGGTACAACGATTACCGCAAGAAACATAAACAAGACAAAAAGCAAGAGCCATGAAACGAGGCGGTCTAGAACTTATTGAGGCTCCCATCGACAACAAGAACCTGATGGAAGACCCGTTTGAGGATGAGATCTTCGGCGATTTCTATGCTGCTCAAGACCACGGTACGAACGGCCATAGGCATCTTATCGGCTATAAACGCGAATGGGCTGACTGCTACCTCGACGTCTACTGGGAGTACGGCTGGAACACCGTGAGGATAACCGTTCTCGCCATCCCTGGGCATGAGTATTTCGAGAACGTGTGCGATGAGGTGTACAATGCTGTCCGCGATGAGTTCTCCGCGTGGGAAGGCGATGACAGCCATATCCACGTGATTTTCTCCCTTTCGGGGAACACGATCTCCGTGCATTTCTTCTTCGACATGGTGTGACGACATGGGGTGTGCGCGTTGATGCACACGCTCCGCAATGTATTTTAATGTTTAACTTTTTAATTCATAAACGATTATGCACAGCAAGATTTATCAAATCACTGAAACGAAACTGGAACGTGACGACTACATCAAGGCAGTTTACTTCGACTATGATGAAATCTCGTTCTTCGCTGACTACGTTGACGACGTCGAACGCGATGAGGAGAAACGGTTACTTGAAGCCTTTGACAGCTTGTTTGAAGGCATCTTCTCCCGCAAGGGAAGGACAGTCACGCTGCTCGACACGAGTAAATTCATTGAGGAATGGCGCAGCGCTATCAAGAAATGCGCCGACAACATGGACTTCACCAATTCCCAACATCTATTCCAGATGAGGGAGATCACAAAGCGGACGCACAAAGAGTACAACACGATGCTCTACTCTGACTATGCGGGTTTTGAGTATTTCGGTGACTTCGTCCAGAGGCTCTATGCGGCTCACAAGCCCGGCGACAAGTTCTACATCGGCGGCATCTTGGACTACCACTGGTGAGTACCAGCCGTGCGCCACTTTGCCGTGACGCATGGCACATCGCATCTTTAACCATCTAAAAATCAATATTATGGACGAAAAAGAAAGAAAAAAATTGCTTGAAACAATCAAGGATCGTGTATCGGTGTGGGCAGAAAAGACATACGTGTTCTGCAACAACTATCCGACAGTGCAACTCACTAACGGCAATGTGTTTGAGGTGTCGAAACTGCGCATCGAACGGCACGATGTCTACGATGACGTGATGGTAACGCTCTATGACGACTTCATCGGAGAAGCGGAGTGCTACCTGCAACACCTCACGGACGATTCGCTTGAACGGCTTGCCGATGAACTGCCGCTGACGTTCACCATCTACGTCTCTTATCACGACAACGATGCAGGCTTTTCTGCTCCGATATTGACAGAACCTGTCCGCGCCAACTTCGATAACGACGACGTAGAACGATGGCTCGAGAAGAACTTCCCGCTTTTCGGTTGGGAGCCTTGCGATGAAAAATTCATCTACTACACCGAGTTCACCGACAGCACCGGCCCATATCTGTGCGCCGTTTTGCTCAAAGGGGAGTAACTCCATTGCCCTGCCGCCTTTGCGTTCGACACCGGACGCATTGGCACAATTCAACTTGTATTAACCAATTCAAATAACCAAATTATGGACAAACACGAATTTGCAAAAGCCGTCATTAACGACGACAAGGTGATTGACGTTTTCGTTAATTTGTACTGCCGCTGGCAAGACGAGTGCATGTACGAAGACATCGAGGAGTATGGCAGGTTTATCTGCAAGCAGATCAACAAGATCGGGAAAGCGGATTTTGTTGACGCGACTCAGCAGCCCTTCGGCGTGAAGGTTAAGCACGGAAAAGACGTAATTCATTTCTTCGCCAAAGTAAATGGAGAGTACCTTTCAGTCTGCGCAAAAGGGTAAGATTATGTTCCCTGCTGGTTTATACCGCAAGGGAGCAACTATTCGCTTTATTAACCAATAAATTATTCAGTTATGACAAAGGAATTAAGAGGTCTTATAAACCGGGTGCGCAAGGCGCAAGACAGAATCTACTCAGGTAAGGTCGGAAAGTACATCTCAATCGATGTGTATGTCTATCAGGACTTCATCAGCATTGATGCGTACAAGCAGTCGGCAGAAGACGGCTATGCCGTTCTGGAGCACGAGTATCTGCGAATCCACAGAGAAGACGAGATTGACCGTAAGGAAATTTCCGAATCGCTCTCACGCATGAGCCAAGTTATCGGCTTTGACATCTAATCTCAAATTCAACGATTATGGAAGAGAAGAACAGATCCGTTTGGATGCGTGCAGGTGTCACGCTCAACATGACCGAACAAGAGTACGACATCATCATGTCCGGGAGCCCAGAAGGCGAGGAACTGGTGAAAGAAATCCTCAAACGTGGCGATTTCGAGTTCGACGGGGATTCATATATTCCCGAGAGCGAAATGGAGCAGTGCAACATTGAATACGGCTCCGAGTACGAAACGGGAGACATGACGATTGAACTTTAACAAGCACGGTTATGGAAGAGAAGAAGATTCTACAGGTGTTCCGCTCGGCAACCGACGCGTACCTTGAGTTTAAGAACAACTTCATCACAAGAGAAGCCTTCGTCGAGTTCTTCAACCTTGACGTGAACGAGGCAGACAACCTGTTCGCTGCCGCAAGATTTGTAATAGACTCACAAGGCTTGTACTCCGAAATCGACCACTTTTTCCAGATTCTGAACAACAAGGACTACTCGGAAAAGAACATCAAGTGGTGATTAAATTTGCAAGGGCGCGGAGAAATCCGTACCTTTGCACCAATTAATTGTGGATAATATCCAGCGCATCTGCGAAGACCCGCCGGAATACTTGTAACATAATCATAAAATTTAATGTGAATGCCACCCTGCGCTTTATTGCTCGGGGTGGTTCTATGTTTTTTATTAACCACTTAAAAATCAATTTATTATGTTACGCTACGACTACAAGAACCCGATGGGTAAAATGGTGATTGAACAGAAGAACTGCGCCAACGGCGAGAAAAAGCGGTTTACTATCCTTATCTGTGAGGCAAACTGCATGGCGGCTTTCGTCCATGTTGACGGCAGAGACGAAAAAGGCAGAAGAGTTCACACGCTTTATATGTCCTTTGCCGACAAAGCGCACGCCAACCGCATCTCCAAGGCGTACGGCTCATTGTTCGCCGACAAGGTCATCAGCATCGAACTGAACATGGCGTTCAAGGAATCGAAGCAGCTTCTCGACGTGCTCGTCAAAGACGGCCACAAGGTGAAATGCTACTACAAGAAGCCTGAGTAACGTCCTCTTTTCCGCGATGTGGATTACACCACATCGTGGACTACTTATTTACTAACCTTTTAAAATTCAGATTATTATGAAAGTTTATGTTTTAACAATCGAGCAAGTGTGTGATTACAGCGAAATCGACCTGTCAACGGAAGTGTACTACACCCATGAAGATGCCAGAGCAGCGTTGAAGATGTGGCGCGACGACGAGATTGAAACCGTCGAGGAGGACGAATGGGACATTGAAACCGACAATGAAGACCAGTTCCTGGCTTACGAAGAAGGAAGCTACTCCAAAAACCATTCGCAGGCCATCATCAGCGAGTGCGAGGTCATTGGCAAAAAGCCGCCTTTCTTTGAACGCTATGCGGCACTGAAACAGGAGGAAATCGACGGACTGCGCGTCGCACTGGAGAAAGTTGGAGGCAGTTACCGCTTCGAGAATACGTTCATCAAGGTGATTGCAGCCTTGGGAGGATTCTCCGAGGACTACGAGCCCTGCATCGTGCGCAGCGCGGAACTCGGTGACGACGGACACATCACCATCGAGGTGGAGGCGAACTACCAAACCTACGACATCAACGCCGGTGACATATTGGAGAACCAAATCCACTACATCACCGAGGAAATCGAAGCGTGACCCATTTATTGTCTGCGAAGGCATGAACGCCTTCGTGGACGCAATAAAACTACCGAAAATTACGTTAGTATATCAATATTTAACAACCTTTTAACACTCAAAAATCAATTATGAACAACACCGAACAAGACAGATTGCGTATTGAACAGGTTCTCAGCAGTTTCCGCATCGGATACAGTGACATGCGCGTGACGGTAGGCAAGACGATGACTCTATACGAGTTCAAGCCTGTCATCGGCACGCGCATGAACCGCATCCGCAACCTCAAGGACGAGTTCACCGTGGCTCTTGAAGCGCAGTCGGTGCGTGTCATCGCTCCCATCCCGGGGCGCGGGACGGCAGGCATCGAGGTGCCGCACAAGCAGAAAGAGATTCTTCACTTGGGCGAGATCCTCGGTTCTGACGAGTTCCTGACCACGGACATGACGCTTCCGCTGGCCATCGGCAAGACAATCACGGGGAAGACGTTCATCGCCGATCTCGCCGACATGCCTCACCTGCTTGTGGCCGGTGCCACTGGCCAGGGCAAGTCGGTGGGGCTTAACGTGATGCTGATGTCGCTGCTGCACAAGCGAACGCCAGACGAACTTCGTCTGGTGCTCATCGACCCGAAGAAGGTGGAACTGAAGCCGTATGAGGCGCTTGGGAAGGCTTACCTTGCCACTCCGATCGTCACCGAGTCGGAGGCCGCAGGAAGGGCTCTCATGGCGTTGTGCGGCATCATGGACGAACGCTATGAGAAGGTCGGAAAGAAAGGAAGGCGCAACATCGCCGAGTACAACACATCGTCTGGTGTGGAGAAGATGCCGTACTATGTCGTTGTCATCGACGAGTACGCAGACCTGATGATGACGTCAGGCAAGGAAGCGGAGATGGCGATATGCCGTCTTGCGCAGAAGGCCAGGGCGGTCGGCATCCACCTGATCATCTCCACACAACGCCCGTCGGCGACCATCGTCACGGGCAACATCAAGGCGAACTTCCCGACACGCATCGCTTTCCGTACCACAACGGGAACGGATTCCAGGGTCATCCTAGACCAGGTTGGTGCCGAGAAGCTGACGGGCTGCGGCGACATGCTCTACTTCGCGGGTGCCGAACTGACGCGCGTACAGTGCGCCTATGTGGGCATCGACGAGGTGGAGGCCACCTGCAAGGAGATCGGCGAGAGTTATGCGGACTTCAGCGGGTACGACGCGGAGGACATCGACCGTTTCGTGTTCCCGAGACCGCTTGCCTGGGCGGCGACAAAAATCGGCCACAATGTCCTGTCGCTGTGCCAAGGCGCGGGCCGCATCGAGAAAAAGCACTTCTGTGACGAGAGCGGGGTTTTGCAGGAATGGCTGGTCAAGGCGATGCAGGAAGCGGGAATCATCGGCGAAGAGACGATGCTCGCCTACACACTTTGGCAGAGAGTGCATCCTGAAGACGGGGTTCCCGGATATGAAGTCCTTATCAGCGAGCCTGCAAGAATCTGGGCGATCGCAAACGGGCTTGAATGAGCATCCTCCAATGGGTGTCGGCCATTGACAGACCGGCACTCGCAACTCACTTTACTAACCAATTAAAAATCAATGAATTATGGTACAATCTTTTGAAAAGGAGTTCATGGAGGACAACCCGCATTACGCGTTTTTGGTTGGATATATGCGCAAAGCACTCGAAAAGGAAGAGGTGGAATGGGGCGACATGACGACGCTGGCACTGCGCCGCATCTGCGACTGCATCTGCGAGAGCGTGTCGGGGAACACCGCACACACCTACCTTGCCGTGTTCAAGGCGTTCCTGGCGCATTACGTCGATGAAGGATTCATCCCCTGCAAGAACCCGAACAAGGAGCTAAAGGCGAAGAAGCTGCCGTCGCAGCACATCGCCCTGACCGAGGAAGAGGTGATGAGGCTTGACGCCTACAGGCCGTGGTCGCAGACGGAGCAGGACACGATCATCCTGTTCATGCGCGGCTGCCTGACAGGGGCGAGATGCTCTGATGCCGAGCCAATGACGATGGACAACATCGTTGACGGTTCGCTGGTCTACGTGTCGCAGAAGACGAAGACCGAGGTGTCGCAGCCGGTACACAGGCTCCTGCCGAAGTATCTGAAGATGCAGCCTGCGAAGAAGCACCTACAGGCTTCACTGAACAGAACCATTCAGCGGATCTGCAAGAAAATCGGCATGACCGATGAGGTGCGGCTGTTCGTCGGCGGCAAGATGCAGAAGGGGCCGCGTTGGCAGTTCGTGTCGATGCACACAAGCCGCCGCACGTTCTGCACGAACCTCGCTCTCAGGGGCGTGCCCGTCGAGGTGATCTCGAAGTTGGCGGGCCACAGCAACTCCATCCTCACGTCTTCGACTTACATCGTTGTTGACACGAAACGTCTGAATGATGACGCGATGGCGTTCTACAATGGCGAGTAGGGCGAAAGCCCTATTCGTCAACAATTCGCTTTTATTAACTTTAAAACAACAACAATCATGACACTCTATGATGTAAATTGGAAAGACGAGAATGGTGAAATGCAATCCAAAGTATGCTACACTTTGACAGATGCAAAGAAACTGATGCGCCAGCATCCTGGGGCAACAGGATCAAAGACCAAGGTGTACAGCAACGGCGATTGGGTTCCCTGCGGTCCGATCACCCTGAAGGGCAGCAACGCTACATTCATCGCGAACAGCCCCCGTAATATGAAGAAACCAAACTATTAATCAAAACCAATTCATTATGTCAGACAAATTCAAATTCATCTATCAGCTTATTCTCAGCCAGGACGAGTTCAGGTCAAGTGAGGATGTGAACAATTGGGTATTGAACCCGTTTCCCGTCAGCGACATCGACGACAAGACGAGGCGGCGTGCGATAGACAGGCTCAAGAGCCGACTGCCCGAGGAGGTGTTCGTCATCCGTGGCAACGAGATCTCGTTCTCCGGTAACACGAAGAAATGCGCAGAGGACTACGGCGACCAGCTCATCAACCACGCCATCGATATCCGCACCAGCGGATTCGGGAAGACGAAGCTCGACACATGGCCGGTGACAAGCACGCTCTACGGCATCAACGACTATTTCATCGTCGGTCGCGACAGGACAAACCCTGTTCCGTTCGTGCTTCTGCTGTCGTTCCTCGAGGACATGAAGTTAGGCCCGACGACGTTCAGGTTCGGCTCAGTGTCCATCATCAACGATGACTACGATCTGGACTAAACAAAAAAAACAGAGGTCGGCATTGACGCCGACCCCTGTACAACAATGAAAAAGCCAAAATCACTATGTCAACTCCGGGATGATGGTCGCCCACCGGCACCGCTCGCGCTTATAGAAGCGCCTGTACCATTGTCCGTACAGTTTGACATACCTCCTGCACTCGTCGGGATGCGACTCCTCGAAGTCGCGCCAGGCAAGCCAGGAGTAGAAGAAGCCCGTGGAGCCCATGCCGAACATGGCGATGCAGTCGTCAATCAGTCCGTGGCGTTCCCAGTCGGGCCAGAAATACCCCAAAAAGGCCACAACGTCGTCCGAGAGAGGACATTCAAGGTCAAACGGGTAGTATTCCCATATCGCCTGTCCGATGCCGTCATACGCGCTTAAAACGATTAACGCGAGCCTGATGTTGAACTTGCTCGGCCTGAGTATCCCGCTGTCATTGCACAGGTCAACAAGAAGGCCCTCCATCGTGACCTGCCTGCGGTTCGCCTCGTCGGCCAGCGCCTCGCACAGTGGTCTGCCGTCGGCGATGTCATAGAGCGCGTCGAAGAACTTGGAAAGGCACCACGACGACGTGCCGCAGAACTTCACATACTGCCTGCCGCCCTCGGAGAGCAACACGAATCCGCGCTGACGAAACCAGTCGGCTGGAGTGTCGCTGATAGCCGATTTCAGTTCAAGCATGGAATCAACGTCGCCGTGCCTTGCGGCGAGCGATGCGAGCACCGCTATCTCCTTGTCCTCTCTACGCTTGTACAGCGAGGCGAGGAAGTTGGCTGGATAAAGCGGGTATTTACCTTTGGCGCGGTAACGCTCTGTAAGCCTCGTTATCCAATCCCTGTGGTATACGCTGAACTGAAGGAACCAGTCTGACGTGTACCGGCTGGCAAGCATCTCGCTCTTGCGGCGCAGGATCTTGCGCCCGACTTTCGCCCTCGTAACGCTACTCACGGCGCATCCATTTGAGTTTGTCGGTCATGTTGACGGCAACGGGAATCTTCCTGTCCTTGTACATCTGCTCCAAATCGTTGCAGTTGACGTTGGGGATGTACGGCATCACGGTGTAGAAGAAAGCCTTGTTGCTGGCCTTGAGCTCTTCAAACATGGCAAGGGCGAGACTGTAACTGAACTTGGCGGCGGCATCCGATGTCCTGACGAGACGCAACCTTGTCCCTTCCGAACGGGAATAGAACTGCACCCTACCCGATTTCTTGCTCTTGCAGTGGATGATGAACTTCTGCTCGGACAGCGGGTTGACGTTCAGAACATGAACGGTTGTCAGCGAGACGCGTTCGCCGGTATGCGCAGCAACGGCCCTTGCGTTCTCCGTTGCGCAGGTTTGCTCGTAGTACAACTGTGCATCATCGATATCTGATGTCCACTCGATTTCCCCGTCCGATGTGCGACCGGTGTCAAAGACGTTGAAGTCTCCGTTGGGGATGCACTTCGTGACAACGTAGTACTGGTATTTGAACATCGTCTCTTCAAAGTTCTCGACAGTATCATAACCGATAACAGCGTCAGGATAGTGCTTTTTGATGAAACACTTGATGCGTTTAGCCATCTCATCATCGATGTCAAGTTCGTGAACAAAGTACGATAATTGCACGTTTTCTCTCTTGAACAGGCTCTTCTTTCTGTAAGCCTTGACGAACATGAATGGCTTGATGCCTTCTCCGTCGGTAAAATAAATCACTTTCTTCATGTCTTATCGTTGTAAAATTTATCAAGTTCTTTTGCGGTGGCATTTAGGTAACCAGCCATCCGATTTATCAAGGAAACAACAGATGGGCTTACGCCGTAACAGATGATGATGTTCTTTGTGAAATTGACCAATTCAAGAAAGTCAGAGTTCATCTGTTCTTCTGTTGTGGGATTTCGCCCAATGAGTGGTTCCTTACTCATCGCATTTCAGTTTAAACACAAACATTGTCTTTCCTTCGCGTTCTTCCCAATAGACATTGGTGAGTTCCTTAGTGATGCGCCTGTCTGTCTTACCCCTGCGGATGACCGCTCGGTCAAACGGATAGCACATATAGCCGTCACATACCCTTGCGTTTTCAAAGCATTCGCGGCACTTACTCTGCGGCTCGTTGCATTCTTTCGTCATTCTTGCAAAGCAGAGATAGTGTATTCGCTTGTTTGATGCGTATTTCACTATCTCTGTCTGCTTGCCGAATTTCACGGCATCGAACTCGCTCTTGCGGAGTCTAAGATTTAGCGGTGTCATCTTATCGTGTCGTTTTGATCCCACACACTGTCTGCGTGGCTGTACCAGTGATGCACTTTTTCAATACTGCTATCAATAAAATCTTTGCCGTCTTTGCGTTCACACCATGCGAAGATGAGCGAGAACACAATAACCCAAAACAAGATACGCAGACAGCATCCTGCACACGACCCTCCTGAATTATTTTCACTCATCTTTCACTCCTTCCGTTATCATCCATGAATACGGCAATGTTTCGATCCAGGCGCAGAACTCGCGCCAGTGCGGTAGGCGGTGTTTACTGCGCTGCTTGTAGATACGCCGCAGGGTTTGGTAGGAAAGCATAACGATGCGCTTCTGCATAGTACCTTCGGGCAGTTCGTTCTTCATCTTGACGAGTTCTGCCTCGCTTAGTCCTTTGCCCTGTATGTGCATCGTGCTTTCGCTTGCAAGGGTTTCCCTGCCGATGCGGTATGGGTCGAACTCCTGCCATATACACCTCGGTGCATTGATTTCAACGTAGGCAACGATGCCACGGGTGACCTTTGCGTGTTCGTCGCCTCGCCTAATGAGCGACTTGAGCAGGTCTTCGTCCTTGTCGGACAAAAGGAAGCCAGACCCTAATAAGCATCCGTTTTTGTCGAAATTACATTTGAACGATGTCTTGCTTCTGCACTCAAGGCCATACGGCAAACGCAGGGCTTGCAACGCCGACACGAAGCCTGATAATTCGATTAGTTTGATGTCTATGTACATTATATACCTCCTTTCTTTTTGGGGAAAGCGATTGCTTTGATTTCTTTCTCGCTCTTTCCTTGTTTTACCAGTTCAAGAATCCTGTCACGTCCAAGTTTCCTGTAAGACG
>JAEEGL014070885.1_pt1 | contig 11378 bp, 5 predicted proteins | sample 9134231 | NCBI WGS metagenome assembly JAEEGL01 (sample SAMN16246548, study PRJNA631951) | gut metagenome | biome: gut microbiome; feature: rumen; material: fiber-attached | host: Bos | place: Iran: Karaj | collected 2018-10
CCGACGACAATAACGCTTCGTCCGGAGTAGTCCACGCGCTTGCCCAGCAGGTTCTGGCGGAACCGTCCCTGCTTGCCGCGCAGCAGATCGCTCAGGCTCTTCAGCGCCCGGTTGCCGGGACCCGTCACCGGGCGTCCGCGGCGCCCGTTGTCAATCAGCGCATCCACGGATTCCTGCAGCATGCGCTTCTCATTCCGCACAATGATGTCCGGCGCGCCGAGCTCCAGCAGTCTCTTCAGCCGGTTGTTCCGGTTGATGACCCGCCGGTACAGATCGTTCAGATCGGAAGTGGCAAAACGGCCGCCATCCAGCTGAATCAGAGGCCGCAGGTCCGGAGGAATCACCGGCACGATGGTCAGGATCATCCACTCGGGCTTATTGTGGCTCATCCGGAAGCTTTCCACGACCTCCAGGCGTTTTACGGCCCGGGCCCGCTTCTGCCCCTCTGTCTCCCGGTCCCGCTCCTTTTCGGTCAGATGGGCAATCTCGGCCTTCAGTTCTTCGGAGAGCTTGTCCAGGTCCAGCGCCTTCAGCATGTCCTGTACAGCCTCGGCGCCCATCTTGGCCACGAAGGAGCCTTTGCCGCACTTGGCTTCGATCTCCCTGTAGCGGGCATCGTTAATCAGTTCATACTTCTTCAGCCCGGTTTCGTCTTCGTTGCCGGGATCGAGTACGATAAAGTTTGCGAAATAGAGCACCTTCTCCAGATTCCGGGGGCTGATGTCCAGCAGCATGCCCATCCGGGAAGGGATGCCCTTGAAGTACCAGATATGGCTCACGGGAGCTGCCAGCTCGATATGGCCCATCCGCTCCCGGCGGACCTTGGCCCGTGTCACCTGTACGCCGCACTTGTCGCAGATCTTGTCCTTGTCCTTAAACTTGATGCGCTTGTATTTTCCACAGTTGCATTCCCAGTCCTTCGTCGGGCCAAAGATGCGCTCGCAGTAGAGGCCGTCGCGCTCCGGCTTCAGTGTCCGGTAGTTAATGGTTTCAGGCTTGGTCACCTCGCCATGGGACCAGGCGAGAATCTGCTCCGGAGATGCCATGCCGATCCGGATGGCATCGAGATTCGAAAGCTCAAACAATGCTTCGCACGCTCCTCTCAGGGATTACAGGTCGTCATCATCCAAAGACAGGTCGCTCAGGTCGTCCGGGGTAAAATCTTCCAGCGGATCGGTTTCGAAGTCCGCTTCCAGATCGTCATCAAAATCCTCATCTTCTTCGGAGCTGTCTCCAAGAGCCAGATCCTCAGGCGACATGGAGAAGGCTTCCTCCGCGGCGCGGTCGGTTTCCTCGTCTTCCTCGACGGGAGGATAGGCGGTCGGCTGCGTCTGCTGCGGCCGTCCGGCGGAGCGTGGTGCCTGCTGTACCGGGATAGCCATGTCCTCGGGATCCAGTTCCGGAATCTCGATTTCCTGGCCGTCGGCATCCAGTACCCGCACATCCAGGCTCAGCGCCTGCATTTCCTTGAGCAGAACCTTGAAGCTTTCCGGAACCCCGGGCGTCGGAATGTTCTGGCCCTTGATGATCGCTTCGTAGGTCTTTACACGGCCCACCGTATCGTCGCTCTTCACGGTCAGGATTTCCTGCAGGGTATTGGCGGCGCCGTAGGCTTCCAGCGCCCAGACCTCCATCTCACCGAAGCGCTGTCCGCCGAACTGCGCCTTGCCGCCCAGGGGCTGCTGTGTGACGAGGCTGTAGGGACCGGTGCTCCGGGCATGCATCTTGTCGTCCACCAGATGATGCAGCTTCAGGAAGTACATGATGCCCACCGTAACGGGGTTCTCGAAGTAGTCGCCGGTTCGTCCGTCCCGGACACGGATCTTGCCCTGATGGAAGAGCTCCTTGCCTTCCTCGTCCAGGTTCAGCCGTAGCGGGCGTCCGTTGTGGAAATGGTATTCCGACACATGCGGATCGTTCTCATCCTCCGGCGCGGACATCTTCTGCTCTGCGTGTTCCAGCTGCTCCAGGATTTCGTCATAGCTTGCGCCGTCAAATACAGGGGTTGCGATATGCCATCCCAGCGCCCGGCAGGCCAGGCCCAGGTGAACCTCCAGCACCTGCCCCAGATTCATCCGGCTGGGTACGCCCAGGGGGTTCAGCACAATCTGCAGGGGGGTTCCGTCCGGCAGGAAAGGCATGTCCTCTTCCCGCAGGATCCGGGATACGACGCCCTTGTTGCCGTGCCGTCCGCTCATCTTGTCGCCCACGGAGATCTTCCGCTTCTGGGCGATGTAGATGCGAACCATTTCGTTGACGCCGGGGCTCAGCTCGTCCTTGTTCTCCCGCGTGAAAATCTTCACGTCCACGACGATGCCGCCTTCTCCGTGAGGCACGCGCAGGCTGGTGTCCCGAACCTCCCGGGCCTTCTCGCCGAAGATCGCCCGCAGCAGCCGTTCTTCTGCCGTCAGTTCGGTTTCACCCTTCGGGGTCACCTTGCCCACCAGGATATCGCCCGCATGCACCTCTGCGCCGATGCGGATAATACCGCCTTCGTCCAGATCCTTCACCGCGTCTTCGCTGATGTTGGGAATGTCACGGGTAATCTCTTCCGGTCCGAGCTTGGTCTCCCGGGCTTCGCTCTCGAATTCCTCGATATGAATCGAGGTGTAGATATCTTCCTTAACCAGCTTTTCGCTCAGCAGGACCGCGTCTTCGTAGTTGTATCCTTCCCAGGTCATGAAGCCGATCAGTGCGTTCCGGCCCAGGCCGATTTCGCCCTTTTCCGTGGAGGGCCCGTCCGCCAGCAGATCGCCCTTTTCGATCTTCTGTCCCTTGGATACCACCGGCCGCTGATTGATGCAGGTGCTCTGGTTGCTCCGGGCGAACTTGGTCAGCTGATACTGATGCCGTTCGCCGAACTGATCCCGGATCACAATCCGGTTTGCATCGACCTTTTCGACCACGCCGTCTTCCTTGGCCAGCAGGCACACGCCGGAGTCATGCGCCGCACGGTACTCCATGCCCGTTGCCACCAGCGGCGCTTCCGGAACCAGCAGCGGCACAGCCTGGCGCTGCATGTTGGATCCCATCAGGGCGCGGGTCGCGTCATCGCTTTCCAGGAAGGGAACCATGGCCGTCGCCACGGAAACGACCTGCCGCGGGGATACGTCAATGTAGTCGACCCGGGATGCGGGCACCGCGATGATTTCCGCCTTGTCGCGGACGGTGATCTGGTCATTCACGAAGGTGCCGTCTTCGTTCAGCTTCTCGTTGGCGGCGGCAATCAGGTAATTGTCTTCCTCATCCGCTGTCATGTACCGGATCTCGTCCGTCACCCGTCCGGCTTCCTTGTCCACCCTGCGATAGGGGGCTTCGATGAAACCGTACTGATTGATGCGCGCATAGGTGGCCAGACTGCCGATCAGGCCGATGTTCGGGCCTTCAGGGGTCTCGATGGGGCAGATCCGGGCATAGTGGCTGTAATGGACGTCGCGGACCTCGAAGGAGGCCCGGTCCCGGTTCAGGCCGCCGGGGCCCAGCGCGCTCAGGCGCCGCTTGTGCGTCAGCTCCGCCAGGGGGTTGGGCTGATCCATGAACTGGCTCAGCTGGGAAGACCCGAAGAATTCCTTGATGGCCGCACTCACCGGCCGGATATTGATCAGGTCGCCGGGACGTACGTCGCTGGCGTCCTGGATGCTCATCCGCTCGCGGACCACCCGCTCCAGCCGGCTCAGGCCGATGCGGATCTGGTTCTGCAGCAGTTCACCCACGCTGCGCAGCCGCCGGTTGCCCAGGTGGTCGATGTCATCCGTCGTGCCGATCTCGTAGGGCAGCCCCAGCAGATAGTTGATGGAGGAAATAATATCATCGGGAATGATATGCTTCGGCACAAGCGCAGCCATGTTTTCCTTCACAGCTTCCAGCAGCTGATCCGGCTCCACGCTCTCCATGATGGCCTTCAGCGTCGGGAAATGGACCATCTCGAGGATCCCGGCCTCCGCCGGATCAAAGGGCAGGAAGCAGGCCGCGTCCACGAAATTGTTCCCGACCACCCGGCGGATTTCGCCTTCGGCGACGATATCCACGCTGTTGATACCGGCGTTCTGGATCGCCCAGGCCGTCTCTTCATCGATGGATGTTCCCTTTTTCACCATCAGCTCGCCCGTCTGGGGATTGATGATATCCTCTGCCGCCTCATGGTTGCGGAGGCGGGTGGCGATCGCCAGCTTCTTATTATATTTATACCGGCCCACCCGCATCAGGTCGTACCGTTTGGGGTCGAAGAACAGGCTGGTGAACAGGTTCGTCGCGCTTTCCAGGCTGGCGGGTTCGCCGGGCTTCTGCCGTTTGTAGATCTCAATGAGTCCTTCTTCCCGGCTCTTTGCGTTGTCGCCCTTCTGGATGGTCGCCGTCAGCCGGGCGTCATCGCCCATCACGGAGAGAATCTCCTCGTCCGTTCCCAGGCCCAGGGCCCGCAGAATCACAGTGATCGGCAGCTTCCGGGCCCGGTCGATCCGGACCCACAGCACGTCGTTGCTGTCCGTTTCATATTCCAGCCATGCGCCCCGGTTCGGGATGATCTGGGAGGAATACAGGGGTTTTCCGGCCTTGTCCCGCGCCATGTCAAAATACACGCCGGGGGAGCGGACCAGCTGGCTGACAATGACCCGCTCCGCGCCGTTGATGATAAAGGTCCCGTGCTCCGTCATCAGGGGGAAATCCCCCATGAAAACGTCCGATTCCTTGATTTCCCCGGTCTCCCGGTTTTTCAGCCGAACAAAAATCTTCAGCGGAGCTGCGTAGGTCAGGTCCCGTTCGCGGCACCGCGCGACCGAGTTCTTCGGTTCTTCCAGAGAATAGTCCACAAATTCCAGCACCAGATTACCGTTGTAGTCCGTGATTGGCGAAACGTCACTCAGAACCTCGCGCAGATCCGTGTCCAGAAAACGTTGGTATGAGTTTTTCTGCACTTCAATCAGATTCGGCATCTCAAGCGCTTCGTTGATCCGCGAAAAGCTCATCCGCGTCCGTAGTTTTCCCATCTGGACTTCGTGTACCATGGAAACAATCACCCCTTATTCTGTCCGGCCAGTGTGTAGATACGAGGGAATTTCTGCCTCTTGCTTTTTTGTCCGTTTCCGGGTACAATAGCAAAGCGCAAAAACGCAAGTCAGTATCCTGACGATACTGATGCAATCATAAATTTTATCATGGAATTAGTTGATTGTCAATGGTCTGCCGATGAAAAGATTTCCGGCTGTCCGTGCCGGGTCTTCGCCGCTGCGGACAGTTCCGAATAGAAAGGGTCTAATAGAAAGCATCTTATGAAGAAAACCTGTTGTTTCCTGTTCCCGCTGTTGCTGCTTCTTTTCCTGTCTGTCCCCGGTGCGTTGGTTTTGGGAGAAACGGTCCGGTCTGCTCCCGCCTCTCCGGTGGCTTCGGGGGCGGATTATCTCACTGGCCCGGGCACTCCCGCTCCCGGCGCCTCCCCGGTTCCGCCGGACGCCGGTGAAGCCACCGGCGCGGCCGCAGCGGTTACTCCGGCCGCTGCTTTTCCCCGGGTCATCGACCGGATCACGGATCCCGCCGCCTTTCCGGATTTTTCCTTTGACGGGGAGGCGGATTTGCTGGATATATGGTTCCCTGCCATTCGGGATCAGGATTGTACCATCTTTCGCTATCAGGATCAGATCTGGCTGCTGGACTGCGGGGATGAACGGGCGGAAGTCGAGATTGTGCCCCTCATGCGCGATCTGGGGATCACGCAGGTGGACCGGCTCGTCAACACCCATCCCCACCATGACCATCTCAACGGGATGTATGCCATCGACGCCGCCATTCCCATCCGGGAGCTGACCATCGGTTTTCCCGAAGATGCCACTCAGCATATGACCGCCGCCATGGAGTACTGCAAGGGAAACAATATTCCCGTTTCCACCTTCATGGATGAATCCGTTCTGGGCATGGGCGACGGGTTTGTGACCTTCGTCGCCTGGATGAAAAGCTCGGAGCTGGATACCATGAACAATCGCAGCGCCCAGTTCATGGTGACGTATGGGGACTGTTCCATGCTCTTCATGGCGGATCTGGAATACCAGGGCCAGAAACAGCTTCTGGAAGCGATGGAACCGGAAGATCTGAAAGCGGATCTGCTGCGCTATCCGCATCATGGAAAGAGTAAAATGATCAAGGAACTGTTTGAGGCCATTGATCCGGCCCTTTCCATTATTACCAATACCAACAAGATCGTGGAGCTCCGGGAATCCACTCAGTTCCTGGCATATGAGCATGCGGCCGTTGTTTATACCCAGAACCCGACCCGCATCATTCATCTGCAGACGGACGGCCGTCACTGGCTTTGTGAACTGCTTCCCTACACCACCCAGCCCGCTGATCCCGTATAAAAAACGTCGCCCGGCTCCGGGCGGCGTTTTCTCCATATATAAGAGGGAGTTACAGCAGATGCGCGCAGGCGGGATCGAAGGAAATCCGCGCCGTATCTCCGACATTGAAAATCTTTTTGTTCAGGGGGCAGTTATCCGTAATCTTGACCAGTTCATCCCCCACCCGGACATGATAGTTCTGATAGCTTCCCATGAAGCAGCTCAGCTCCACCTTGCATGGCAGCAGGCCTTCATCGCCGATCATGACGGCTTCCGGCCGGAGCACGATCTCGCAGTCCTCTCCCACCATTCGGGGCCGGTCCGTCCGGACGGCCACTTTCCCGGCCGGCAGTGCCACAATCGCGCCCTGATCCGCATTCCCCGAAATCTGCCCGTGCAGGAAATTGCATTCGCCGATGAAATCCGCCACAAACTCGCTGTTCGGCCGGTAGTAGATCTCCATCGGAGAGCCGATCTGAGCGATGACGCCGCTCTTCATCAGGATAATCTGATCCGATATCGCCATTGCCTCGCTCTGGTCATGGGTCACATATACCGCGGTGATCCCCAGCGCCTGCTGAATCCGGCGGATTTCTGTCCGCATCTGAACCCGCAGCTTGGCGTCCAGATTGCTCAGCGGCTCGTCGAAAAGCAGAACGCCCGGTTCCACCACCAGCGCGCGGGCCAGCGCGACGCGCTGCTGCTGGCCGCCGGAAAGCTGATTGGTCATCCGCTGTTCCATCCCGGACAGCTCGACCAGCCCCAGAATCCGCTCAACCCGTTTTTTAATCTCGTCCTTCGGTACGTTCCGCAGCTTCAGTCCGTAAGCCACGTTGTCGAACACATTGTAGTGCGGAAACAGCGCGTAGCTCTGGAACACCATGGCCGTATCCCGCTTGTTCGGCGTCAGGGCATTGATGGGTTCCCCGCCCAGATAGATTTCGCCCTCGTCCGGGCTTTCAAACCCGGCAATCATCCGCAGCGTGGTCGTTTTTCCGCATCCGCTCGGCCCCAGCAGCGTCACAAAGCTCCCGGGCGCAATCTCCAGATCCACGTCGTGAACGGCGTAGAAGTCTTTTTTTGTTTTGGGATCCTGATAAATCTTGGAGATGTGATCCAGTTTGACGCCCTTGGGCTGTTTCATTCTCATTTCGCTCATCTCAGTTCTCCTCCTTCTGGTTTCTGCTGGTGCCGAAGAATTTGATGAACAGGTTCATCAGCAGGACCGCACCGTAAGTGATCAGAATCAGGATGGTGGCAAAAGCGCACGCGATGCTGAAGGAACCTTTCTCCGCGAATTCATTGATCTGTACGGTGATCAGCAGATAGCTCGGCGTCACCAGCAGAATGATGGCGGAAATGGCCGTGATGGACCGGACAAACGCGGTAACCAGCCCGGACAGGAAGGAATCCTTGATCAGGGGCAGGGTTACGGAAGTAAAGACCTTCAGGCTGTTGGCACCCATGTCATAGGCTGATTCCTCAATGCTCTTGTCAATCTGCCGCAGGGCGGAGATACCGCTGCGGGTACCCGTTGGCAGGGACCGGACCACAAACACAATCACCAGGATCAGCCCCGTGCCGTAAATGCCGGAAAGAATCCCGGTATGGAAGAGGCCGTTGGCAAAGCCCCGGATGTATCCGACGCCCAGCACCGTCCCCGGCACAGCCATCGCCAGGATCGAAACCGCTTCGATGAATCCCTTGGCGCGGAATTTCCGCTTCACCACCAGGTAGGAGATAATCATGCTCAGCAGCGCGGTGACGGGGGCGGCGATCAGCGACAGCACAAAGGAATCGCGGAAGGCCTGCAGGCCGCGGTACCGGGTGAATACCTGCTCAAACCACTTGAAGGTCAGCGGCGTAAACTTGTATCCCCATGTGGGGAACAGCGCGCCGATCGGGACGCAGATATACATCATGATGACGAAGACGGCCGCCAGTGTGCACAGCACCGTCAGCGGAACCGTCACCGACCGGTCCTCGATCAGCATGCGGGCCCGGCTCGCCTTGCCGGTCAGGGTCGCCGCTGTTTTCCGCTCCAGGTAGTATTTCTGGAATACGAACATCGCCAGCGTGATGCACAGCAGAACCACGGCCATGGCGGCGGCGCCTTCCTTGTCCATCGCGCCGGTGATCTGGAGGTATATGGTGGTGGCCAGCGTGTCATAGGACCCGCCGATGATCATGGGGTTGGCGAAATCCGCGATGGACTCGATGAAGGTGACCAGGAAGGCATTTCCCAGTCCGGGCAGCATCAGCGGCAGCGTCACGGAGGTGAAGACCTTCATCCGGCTCGCGCCCATGTCCCGGGAAGCTTCTTCCAGGGAGGGATCGATGTTCTTCAGCAGTCCTTTCAGCATCATATAGCATACCGGGAAGAACGTGAGCGTCTGCACAATCACGATGCCCCAGTATCCATAGACGTCGTTGTCGTAAATCCCCAGCATGAAGCGGGTAATCAGTCCGCTTCGCCCGAAGAGCATGATCATGCTCAGGGACAGCACAAAGGGCGGGGAAACCACGGGCAGCATGGATACCACCTTGAACAGGCCGCCCACCACCTTGCGCATCCGGACATAAACCTCAACGTAGGCAAACAGCAGTCCGATCAGCGTGGACAGGATGCCCACCACCAGCCCCACCTTCAGGGTGTTGGTAATGGCCTGGCGGAATGTCCACATACCAAAGATGCGTTTGAATGTATCCAGCGAGAAGCCGTTGCTTCCGTACAGGCTGTCCACCAGCAGAATCGCCAGCGGATAAAGAATAAACAGTGTCAGAAAGGTGACCAGCAATACGATGGTGGTCATCATAATCGGATCCGCCATCAGTTTTTTCCGGTCCAGCTCCGCGCTTTGGCCCTTTGCCATCTGCAGCCCCCTCCTTTCTTTTCCATTCACAGGGGAAACATTCCCCGCTCGGTGGGAGCGGGGAATGCGTGTTTTGTTTCGGTTGATGATGCTTTCCGAAGGGATTATTCGGTCTTGAACCGGCCGTCCTTCGCGGCGTCGCCCAGGGCGTTGATGACGTCCTCGACGTTCTTGGTAGTGTCTTCCACGGCCTTGGCAAAGTCATATCCAGGCCAGACGGCGTCCAGGCTCAGGCCGAACTGGGCGGCCGCTTCGGGCTGCTTCGCGTTGTCGATGACCAGGAACTGATAGGATCCGGTGTCGTCCGCCAGCTCCACGCACGCGGGGCTCAGCGCAAACTCCATGAACAGCTTCGCGGCGTTCATATGCTTGGCGCCCTTGAAGATGGCCACCGGCCCGATTTCGCAGGCGGTTCCGTCGGCGGGAACAACCAGGGCGACATTCTCGTATCCGTTGTCCAGAATCTGCGTGATGCCGTCATGCAGGAAGCCGATACCGATCACGCACTGGCCGGTGCCCACGTTCTTGGAGGGGCCGGAGCCGGACTTGGTGTACTGCTGGACGTTCTTGTCCAGTGCCACCAGGTAGGCGATCCCCTCATCGTGGCCCTTCATCTGCAGCATCAGGTTCACCGCCAGCTTGGGCGTGCCGGCTGTATTGTAGTTGGAGAACCAGATCAGGTTTTTGTATTCTTCCTTCAGAAGATCATCCCAGGTCTTGGGCGCTTCCAGCCCCATGCGGGCCAGCTCATCCGTGTTGACCATGAATCCCAGAATGCCGGTGTAGATGCCGTACCAGTATCCGTTGGGATCCTTGTACAGGTCGCTCAGCAGATGGGAGGCATTGGCGGGAACGTAGCTGTTGTCCAGGAAGCCCTTGGCCGCCAGCGCGTCGTAGGGATTGTTCGTGCCGCCGAACCAGACGTCCGCGGAGGGATTGCCGTTTTCTTCCTCGATCTTGGTCGGCACCTCGCCGGTGCTCAGCCGCTGGAACTCGGTCTTGATGCCATACAGCTTTTCAAACTGCTGGCACGCGGCCGCCAGATAGGGTTCTTCGCAGGAGCCGTAGACCACCAGCGTACCCTCGGCTTTCGCGGCCTCGACCAGGGCAGGATCCGCACCGACGGCGTCTTCCGCGCCCGCCAGGGAAACACAGCCCAGCAGCATCATGGCTGCCAGCAGCAGGGACAGAAACTTCTTCATTGCAGAAAACCTCCTTGAAAAATGTGATAATATTCTTCATGACAGCTTACTGTCAGAGAAGACGCCTGGATAACAGCTTCATTCGTTTTCGGAAGCTGTTTTTCTCGATTTCCCTTCTTTCGGCGGAAAGTATACCACTTTTTCCATGGGTTGTCTACATTTTTTTCATTTCGCGCAGTCCTTCCCGTGGATCAGCATCAGCTTCCCCGGCCGCACGGCGAAGCAAACCTGATCCATGGGAAAAATCTCTCCGTCCGCGTTCACTCTCAGTTTTTCGCCTTCCATCCGGACCTCCTTCACCAGCCGGTGCCGGGTATACCGGAAGGAAAGCACCTTTCCGAACAGCAGCCCCGGCAGATAGAAGGGAATCTTCCACCGCGGCACATTCTCGACCTGAACCAGGTCCAGGAAGCCGTCATGCACATCGGCCACCGGACAGATGGGGATTCCGCCTCCGAAGTACCGTCCGTTGGCAACGGAGCAGATCAGATAATCCCCCTCCTCCGTCTCTCCGTCAATGGTCAGCTTCAGATGGACAGGCCGGTATTGGAAGATGGCTTTCAGCAGCCCGAGAAGGTAGGGCGTCAGGCCCCGGTATTTTCCCTTGAGTTTTTCGGTATTGTCCAGCACGGTCACGTCAAACCCGGTTCCGCCGACGTTCAGGAAGCATCCGTCGTTCAGGCTCCCGATATCCGCGGGCGCCGGTGCCCCCGTCAGAATCAGCTCCAGGGCTTTCATCGGTTCCTTCGGGATGCCGGTACTTTTGATGAAATCATTCCCCGTGCCTGCGGGCAGAATCCCCATCGGTTTTCCGCTGCCCGCCATTCCGCTGGCCACCTCGAAGGCAGTGCCGTCTCCGCCGACGGCAATCACGGCCCGGACGTCCGGATCCATCCCCAGCCTTTGGGCCAGCTCTGTCGCGTGTCCCGGTCTCTCCGTCCGGTATACGCGCCACTGGCGCTTCCTTTCCCGGAGGA
>JAEEGL014074572.1_pt1 | contig 11378 bp, 7 predicted proteins | sample 9134231 | NCBI WGS metagenome assembly JAEEGL01 (sample SAMN16246548, study PRJNA631951) | gut metagenome | biome: gut microbiome; feature: rumen; material: fiber-attached | host: Bos | place: Iran: Karaj | collected 2018-10
ATGAAAAAGACTAAAATTGTAACAAGTATTGGTCCAGCTAGTAATACTCCTGAAGTATTCTCAAAAATGGTTGAAGCTGGTGCAAATGTAGCAAGAATTAATTTCTCACATGCTACTATTGAAGAAAGAGTACAAGTTGTTGATACTGTTAAAAAAGTAAGAGAAATGACTGGTAAAAATATCGCTATTCTTTATGATACAAAAGGACCTGAATTCCGTTCTGGTGTAGCTCAAGAAGAAGGTATTAAGTTAGTTGCTGGTAACACTATAAAATTAGTTAAAGAAGATGTTATCGGAACTGAAGAACAATTAACATTCAATCATAAACAAGCTATCGATGCATTACAAGTTGGTAACATCGTTTTACTTGAAAATGGTTTAATGAAAATTGAAGTAATTGAAAAATATGATGACTATGTAGTATGTAAAGTTATCAATGGTGGTGTTTTATACTCTAAGAAGAGTTGTGCAGTACCTGGTGTAGACTTACATATTCCATTTATTTCAGACATTGATAGAGAAGATATTATCTATGCTTGTCAACATGATGGACAATATTTAGCTGCATCATTTGTTCAAACTGCTGATGATGTACTTGCTATCAGAGAGATTTTAAAAGAACAAAATAGAGAAGATATGAAAATTATCGCTAAGATTGAATCTCAAATGGGTATGAATAATCTTGAAGCTATCGCTGAAGTTGCTGATGGTTTAATGGTTGCTCGTGGAGACCTTGGTGTAGAAGTTCCATTTGAAGATCTTCCTATTTGCCAAAAGAAAATCGTTAAAACATGTAGAGCACACAAAAAGATTTGTATCGTTGCTACAGAAATGTTAGAATCAATGAAACATAATCCAAGACCTACAAGAGCAGAAGTAACTGACGTTGCTAATGCTGTATTAATGGGTACTGATGCGGTTATGTTATCAGGTGAAACTACAACTGGAGAATATGTAGTTGAAACTGTTGATGCTATGGCAAGAATTTGTGAACATATTGAAGATTCTCATGAATATAAAAATATCTTCGCAGATAAAAGAGTAGAAACTGCTACTGATGCTATTATGAAATCAGTTGCTGAAGCTGCAAACTCATTAGGAGCTAAATTAATCGTAGTTCCATCTGTATCTGGTAAGAGTGCTAGACTTATTTCTAACCTTGAACCAAGTTGTCCAATCTTAGCATTAGTTGGAGATGAAGATACAGCTAATAAGTTAGCTTTAAACTATGGTGTTTATGCTAAAGTTTGTGATATTAAAAATGATATGGATGAATTAGTTGACTTATCTATTGAAGAAGCTAAAAAATTCATGGATTTAAATGTTGGTGATAACGTAATCGTTACTGGTGGTTTAGTTGCTGGTAAGATTGGTTTCACTAACCTTATGAAGATTGAAACTATTAAATAGTTTAGTTTAATTAATAAAAAGTAGATAATATCTACTTTTTTTTATTTGACAATTAATATTCTATTATCTATAATACAAAACGACTAAGGGGAGATATATATGGATATCATTAAACAACATAATGATATTAAATGTGCTATTAAAGAAATAGATAATTTTATAGTTTTAATATATAATGGATTAATTGATTCACAAAATGAAGAAAAATTATTAAAGGATAATATTAAGTTTTTAAAGAATGATTCTAATTTAAAAGAAACAGAAAGAGTAAACAGATTATATCATTTTTTAACTGATATCATATATAATATTGCCTTTTTTAAGATGTTAATTGTAGGTTTAATTTCAATAGTATCTATATATTTTACTAAATTAACAAATCCTTGGATTATTGTTTCTTTAATTGGTTTTTATCCTGTATACTCAATAGAAAAACGTTTAATATTTTCAGCTGCTAATAAATTATTTAAAAAGTACAAAAAGTGTTTAAATAGCTCTCAAGAGATTATTGATGATGTAAATAAGTATGAAGATAAATTAAAGTTACAAAAGGAACATACACGTGATTTTAAAAATATTTTAAAGAAATTAGTTGGAAGAAAACGTGAATTAAATAATATACTTTTAAGATATGAAGATAAGTATCAAAGAGCAATTATAGCACAAAACTACAATTTATATAATTCAGAGGAAATTATTGAAGAAAAAGAACCAGTTGAATTTAAAATCGAAGAAGGAAAAGTACTTGATAAAGTATTAAGTCAACATTAAAAGAAAGTCATTTGACTTTCTTTTTTATTTAGTAGGTATTGTTCTTTCAATTTTTCTTTTACGTTTTAATATGTAAATCTTATAAAACATTAAAAATTATTGATTATGTTTATAGTATAATTATTTAAGAAAGTAGGGAATTTATGAAAAAGAAGATATTAGGAATGATGATGGCGATTTTTGCATTTTTTTCACTATTAGGAAATGCTTTTGCTTCTACAATTGCAATCGCTGATTTTAAGACAAAATTTGATGAGAATATTACAACTCCATTTAATCAAATGGGTTCTCCTATTTCTACAGTAATTGATACTGATAATAGTAAATTTATTATTCAAAGTAATAAAGATAATAGTGTAGAAACAGTAATGGAATTAAATTATACTTCTGATTATATTGAATTTGATAATAGAGCAAATCATCCAACAGAAGATAATGTTGATGTTAACTTTGCTGTTATGGTTTTTTATTCAGGAGTTTTACAATCAGTTTTAGAGTTATCTGGTCATGAAGATAAAACACTTGATTTAAGTGAAGAAGATATTGAAGACTTCGATAAATATAATGAATATGGATTATCAATTATGTCTGAATCATATAGTTTTTCAAATGGTAGTGGAGATTATATTAGATATATAAAATTATCTTTAGATACAGATAAAATTGATGCATTAGTTGAAAAATATGGTGTTGATGCTTCAACAAATGATCCAAATATATCAGTTATTTCAACATTAAAACCAACTTTAGAAGCTAAAGATGTAACTGAAAATTCAGTTGTGTTATATCCTTCAATTCCATATACAAATACTGATCCTTCATATGCTGTATGGTGTGAAATTTACCGTTCAACTAGTGAAGATGGAGAGTATGAACTTGTATCTAATACAAAAGTAAATTGTTTATCTGGAATTGGATTAACAGATGAAGACTTATCAATGAATACAACTTATTGGTATAAGACTAAAGTTGATTATGGAACTATATATAGTGATCCTATTAAGGTAACAACTAAAGCAAAAGTTGAAAATCCTAAAACAGGTGTTAAATCATATATTATTCCAACAGTGTTATTAATTACAATTATTGGCTCATCATTGTATATCATTTCTAGAAAAACATTATTTAAATTATAAGAAAATAAAAGGAAGTTTTAAACTTCCTTTTTTATTTTAATTTAGTAGGTATTGTAACAGTAAATGTTGAACCACTACCATAAATACTTTCTACTGTAATTGTTCCATGTAGAAGGTCTACTAACTTTTTAGTAATTGATAATCCTAAACCAGTACCAACTATGTTAGAATTCTTTTCTTCAGTTTGTTTTGCAAAGTTAGTAAATAGAGTTATAAGTGTTTCATTCTTAATACCTATACCTGTATCAGATACTTTAATTCTTAAATTATATGTTTCGTAATCTATTTGATCTACTGAAAGGTAAGTAGATATTTTACCAGACTCAGTATACTTAATAGCGTTACTTAATAAATTATGAATAATCTTCTTAATATGTCTTTCATCTCCAATTAACTCTTCAGGGATGGCATCTTCAAAAATGAATTCAAATTCAATTTCTCCATTATTATTTCTTTGTTTTTCATTTTCGATAACTTCTTCAACGGTATTTATTGGATTGAAAGGAGCTTCATATATTTTTATTTGATTGTTTTCTAGTTTGTTTATATCTAGAATATTACCAACTATTTCTTCTAAATTTTTAGAAGCAGGTAATAAGAAGTCTAAATCATCTAATACATCTTTATTATTAACTTTATTTTTAGAATTATACATTCTTTTTGATAATAGAACTATATTATGTAATGGTTCTGATAATTCATCGTTCATTGAATTTAAGAAATCAGATTTTGCTCTTAACGCTTTTTCTGTTTCTTCTTTGTTTTTATTTAATTCATTAATATATTTAAGATCAGGATTTTCCATTTTAAAATATAGAATATATACAAATAAGAATTCGATAATTGAAATAATATGAATATCATTAGTAGTCATTGTTAACACTAATACTGTACTACCTAAGAACATAATTGAAATTATTTGTTTTATTCTACTTGATTCAACTCTTGATCTATATTTAATAGTTAAATATATCCAGAATATAATATTTAGAAAATAGAATATAGATACATAGATTGCTCCAGTTCCATCAAATTTACAATCTTGTAAATTAACTGGCATTAGCAGTACAAAGAATACGGCAACTATTTGCATTATCATATGTTTCTTATATTTTAAATCAAAGAATATTTTATTTCTAAAACTTTCACCTAAATGTAATAGAGCAGATATATATAAACTTACATATACGATATATACAATCGTAGAAGCATTATATAATCTCATTAATATTTGTGGAATAAAATTTGTTATTTTAAAATTATCTACTAGAAGCATTACTATAGAAATAATTAATGTACTAATAAATGATATTCTAAGTAATGTATTATATACTTTAACAACTTCAGTATCTTTTGTCTTTTTAATATTAAATGTTGTATATAAACCTAAACTTAATATTAATATTGGTATATATATAGCTATATAATGGGAAGGACTTAAATAGTGGTGTATCATTTTGTATTACTCCTTCCTGGTTGTTGTGGTAATTCAATTGTAACTGTTGTACCTTTACCATAACTACTTACAATGTTAATTGTACCTTTTAATAATTCTACTAATTTTTTTATAACAGATAGATTTAAAGATAATTTAGCATTGTAGTACTTATTATTTTTTATTCTTTCAGTATTGTATTCATATACATATGGAAGTATATCACTATGTATTCCAATACCTTCATCTTTAACAATTATTTTTAATTTTGGTTTATCAATTATATCTTCAATATCTATTATTAAATCAATATCTCCATTAGTTGTAGTTTGTAATGAATTATCTAATAATTTTGTAATGATTTGTCTAATATGTCCTTCATCACCATAAAGGATAGGTATATCATTACTAATAGTTATATTTAAGTTTGTTGTATTAGATACTTTATATATAATAGATTTCTTTATTTGTGTAATAATTGTTCTAATATCATAATTAGTTTCAACTATCTCAGTATTTTTAGAATCAAGTTTGTTAATATCAATAATACTTGAAATTGTTTCTAATAAAAGGTTAGAGTAGTAAATTAATTCACTTGCGTCATTACTTAATTCTTCAGGAATATTATCTTTATTAATTCTAATATCTTCAGCAAGACCTAAGATACCATTTAATGGAGTTCTGATTTCATGTGACATATTTTTCAAGAAATTACTTTTAACATTATTAGCTTCATTAACTTTATTTTTAGCAGCCTCTAATTCTTTTATCATTTTATAATCAGTATTTTCCATTGTTAAATAAATTAAATAAGTAATTAAAAATTCTATTATTGTAACAATTGCAAGTGTTGGGAATAAAGCTTGAATAGCTCCACCAATAACTGCTAGTAATACAAATACATATAAAGGAATAATTACATTTTTTCTAAATTTCTTTCTATTTTTATGTAATGAAACAGTCCAATATAATACATTGATAATTGAATATAAACTAACAAAATTGATTGATGCACCATATCCATATAAATCATTTATATGTACAGGTAAGAAACAACAACAAATTGATACAATTATACAGAACATAAATGAATAACCTTTGATTTTGTTATAGAATTTATTATCTTCTTTTTCATAACATACAGAATAAATATATAAGGATAATTCATTTATTAAAGCTGCTGTATATACTAAATAAAATTTTATTAATATTTCACCAAGTAGAATATTATAGTTTGGTTTATAGTATAAATATAACATTGTGCCTAATTCATTAGTTAGACCTAAGAAATTATATAAAAGTAGTTTTGTGAATATTTTAGTTTGTTCATTTAATATTCTTTTTTTAGAAAAGAATAAAATAATTGTTACTAGTGAAAAAAATGTTGTAATACCAATTGAATAGCAATATATCACGTTCACCACATCCTTATTATAATTATATCAATATAATATATTAAATAAAATATCGCTAATACATTTTTTATTGCATTTTTCTTATATATGTATTAGTATAACCGCAACAAATCTTTAAAAGGAAGAGGGGTAATATAATGGAATCAATTGATACTAGACCAGTAAAAGTTGTTGATTCAAGAAAACCGATTAATAGATTTCTAGATGGACTATTAAGATGGTCAATAATTGGGGGATTAGCTTTAGGTTCAGGTGCATTAGTTAATGAAGTAGAAAAGTATAAAAAACCTGAAGGATTTGTAGAAGATTCAAGATTAGAAAGATTTAGTGAAGATATTGATACTACAGGATTATTTTATAAATATGCAGTAGTTAATAATGAGGCTACAAAACTTTATGATACTGACTATGTTTATTTTATTTATGACAAAGATGATTATACTTGTCATGAATATTTATCAAGACCTATCCTTTTTAAAGACGCATCTGTAATATATGACTTAGAAACTGATAGATTACTTGCATATCGTGAATTCTTAGATGGAGAAGATATTAATTATCAATACTATTTAGATTATGGTGATGATAATTATTATGTTCCTTTAACAGAAGCATCAAACTATGTTGAAGGTTTAGAAGTTAAAGATTATTATTCATTAGATGAAATAAGAAAACTTGAGACTGAAATCGGTGAAGGTGTTAAAGTTTTAAGTAAAGTACAATAAAACTAACTTTTTAAAGTTAGTTTTTTATATGTTTATAAAAAATAAAAAAACTAGGTAAAACCTAGTTAATTTACAAATGGTAGCGACGGGGAGATTCGAACTCTCGACCTGCCGGGTATGAACCGGATGCTCTAGCCAGCTGAGCTACATCGCCATTTCTTCAAGAACAAAGATATAATAACATATTATCAATTATTAAGTCAATAATTATTTACTAGTATTTATTTGAAGTTTATATCATGTTATAATTTAACATGAGAATAGGAGGAATTACCATGGCAAATAGAATGGTATTAAACGAAACTTGTTATTTTGGATATGGTGCCAAAGATAGCTTAGTTGATGAAATTAAAGGAAGAGGATTTAAAAAAGTATTAGTAGTAAGTGATCCTGGTATCGTAGATGCTGGTATTGCAAAAACAATTACTGACCTATTAGATGGTAATGGTATTGCTTACAAGTTATACTCAGATGTTAAACCAAATCCAAGTATTGAAAATGTTAAGGGTGGAGTAGAAGTAGCTAAAGCAGAAGGTGTTGATTCTTTTGTAGTTGTAGGTGGAGGATCTGCTATCGATACTACTAAAGCAATCGCAGTTATTATGACTAACCCTGAATATGAAGATGTTAGAAGTCTAGATGGAGTTGCTGCTACTAAAAATAAATGTATGCCAATCATAGCACTTCCAACTACAGCTGGAACTGCTGCTGAAGTTACAATTAATTATGTAATTAGTGATGAAGAAAATAAAAAGAAAATGGTATGTGTAGATCCACATGATATACCAGTTGTTGCAATAGTTGATCCAGATTTAATGAAAACTATGCCTGCTCCATTAGCAGCTGCAACTGGAATGGATGCACTTACTCATGCAATGGAAGGATATATTACAAAAGGTTCTTTCTTAGCATCAGATATGTTCCATATTAATGCAATTGCTTTAATTTATAAGAATCTTGAAAAAGCAGTTAATAGTAAAGATGAAGATGCAATTGAAAAAGTAGCATATGGTCAATACATTGCTGGTATGGGATTCTCAAATGCAGGTTTAGGAATTGTTCATTCATTAGCACATTCTTTAGGAAGTTATTGTCATGTAGCTCATGGAGACGCTTGTGCTGTTATGCTTCCACATGTATTAAAATTTAATGGAAGTGTTTGTCCAGATGCTTATAGAGATATGGGTAGAGCAATGGGATTATCAATGGATGGATTAAGTGATGAAGCTGCAGTTGATACAGTTGTTAATGCAGTAAAAGATTTATCTGTTAAGATTGGTATTAAACAAACTCTTAAAGAATTAGGAGTAGAAAAAGATATGCTTCCAATCATGGCTGATCAAGCTATTAATGATGTTTGTACTGGTGGAAATCCTAGAACTACAACTAGAGATGACATGTTAAAATTATACGAAGAAACATATGAATAGAATATAAAAGATTTATGATTTTTCATAAATCTTTTTTTATGTTGTTTTTTATACATTATTATCATGTTATAATAATAGAAGAATAGGTGAGTATATGTTAGATATTAAGAATGCGTATTTAATTTTATTATTTATATATTCTTTTGTTATTTTTGTGATGATCTTAATTCGTGATTATTACAATAATAATAAATCATTTATTAAGTCTATAAACTTATTTAATGGATGTTTATTAGTATTTAATATTGGATTGATTATTAATTTAATCGGAAATAATTTTTATGATAGTAATAACTGGTATTCTATTAAGAATGTTTTATTAGCTAAGGGTTATTGCGGTTATTTATTCTCCTTAATTGTCTTTTTAACATCTTATTATTGTGTAAATGTTTTTAATTATGATTTACATATAATACCAACTAAAAATAGAAAGAGTGCATTATATTTTACTGGTTATATTATATCTATGATTTTAATATTTGCATTACCAATTACTATTAGTTTAAAAAATGGTGGTTTTGCATTTGAAGGACCTTCAGTAATATTTACTATGATTGCAGCTTTCTCTGCTTATTCATTAGTAATTATTAATTTCTTTATTAATATTAAGAAAATAGATTATTTTTCAGCATTTTCACCATTCTTATTCTTATCATTAATAATATTAGCAATATATTTCCAATTTAAAGTTAATCTTTCATTATATGAGTTAGTAATTGCTTTTTCATTAGTAGTTACTTATTTTGGTGTAGAAAAAAGGGAAGAAAAGCTTCAATCTGACATAAGTGCTGCGATCATCTCACTTGAAAAAGGTGCAAGATTTAAAACAGACTTTTTATCTAATATGTCTCATGAAATAAAAACACCTCTTAATTCAATTCTTTATACTTCACGTGCATTAAATGAAAAAGATAATCTTAATTACACTGTTAAAAGAGAAATAAATGATATTATTTATTCTTCAGATATGTTACAAGAAATAATTAGTAATATTTTAATGGTAAATAAAATTGAAAATGAAAAGACTACATTTAATAAAATAAATTATAATATTAAGACTGAAATTAAAACTTTACCATTCGTAGAAAAAATGAAGATTGATCCTAATGGTATTAATTTCTTTGTATATATTGATCCTGGAGTACCTGATTTAATTTACGGTGAAAAAGAAATAGTAAGATTAATTATAAATAATGTTTTAACTTATGCTTTAAATTACGTTAAAAGTGGTTCTTTAACACTAAAAATATCATGGGATGAAGAAACACCAAGTGGTACTGGTTTAGTGGTTGAAGTTGAAAACATTGAAGAAGGTATTGGAGATCTTTATCATAATATAGATAATCTATCAGTTTCTATTTTTGACTGTGTTCAAAACTCTGATTTTGGTTTAGGACTTGCTTCTATTTTAACTAATAAAATTGGTGGTAATATTGAGTATGAAGCTGAAGAGAATAGAAATAATATTCTATTTAATATACCTCATACTTTAGGTGTTAAAATGGAAAATTTTGATACTATTAGTTATGCTGGTAAAAAAGCTTTAATTGTAGATGATGTAACATTAAATTTAAAAATTGCTAATAATGTATTTAGTAGTTTAAATATTGAATGTGATTTGGTCTCATCAGGATATGATTGTATTGAGTATGTTAAACAAAAATCATACGATTTTATATTCTTAGATATTATGATGCCTAACTTAAATGGAGAAGAAACTTTTAAGAAGTTAAAAGAAATCGAAGGATTCAATATTCCTGTATATGCTTTAACTGCAGATGATGCATCAAATGCAAATGAAAAGTATAAAAGTTTAGGTTTCTCGGGATTTATAGTAAAACCATTTACTAAATCTGATATTGTAAATGTCTTAGAAATTACTGATGGAGGTGATAAAGAATGCTAGTTACAATAACATTGGAATTCTTATCATTATTATTCCTTACTATAATCTTCTGTTCGTTTATAATAAGATATAAAGGATCTACTAATGAGTCAGTATTCTTCTTTAGATTAATTGTAGGTACTATGGTTAGTTTGATACTTGAAATAATAGCTACTTTTACAATAGCGTATAGAGATCAAGCAACTTTACTTAATATGGTAGTAAATAGGTTATATATAACTACTATTCCAATTATTATGTTACAAATTAGTGACTTTATTATATTCTTATATAATGATGAATTAAAAATTAATGAGAAAAAAGGTATAGTTTTAAGAAGAATATTAGATATATCTTGTTTGGTAGTTATAGTAGTAGATTTATTCTTACCAATGACTTTTGCTAATAACTCATTTGGTGATAGATTTGGTGTATATGCTGATGGACCATCAGTTACATTAGCAATATCTTATGGAATAATATTATTCTTTATAGATTTAATATCATGTATAAGATATAGAAACTATTATTTTAAACAAAAATTATTATGTTTAATTTTTTACTTCTTATTATTAGCAGGTGGTATAATTGCAAGAATTGTTATACCTGGTATTACGATTATTTGCTGTGAAGTAACATTAATTTGTATTCTAATTTATTTTATTATTGAAAACTATAATACAAAAAGGGTAGAAAAACTAAAGGAAATCAGAGATCAGGCTAATAAGTTTAATCTTGAAAAAACTAGATTCTTATCTAATATGTCTCATGAAATAAGAACTAGTTTAAATACTATCGTAGTTACTTCGAATGATTTAATTGAATCTAATGTAGATAAAGAGATTAAGGATGAACTTAAAGATTGTTTATATGCATCAGAAACTTTACTTGAATTAGTAGGAAACATCTTAGATTTAAATAAAATTGAAAGTGAATTTATTAGTTTAAATAATGTTCAATATGATTTAAAAAAAGAAATAGAATCTTTAGTTGATATGACCACTATTAGAATTGAAAATAAACCTATTAACTTTATTATGAATATTGATAATAGTATTCCAAATGTTTTATATGGAGATAAAGTCTATATGAAACAAATAATGAATAACTTACTTACTAATGCTTTTAAATATACTAATGAAGGTGAAGTTAAATTTAATGTAAGTTGTGA
>JAEEGL015100906.1_pt1 | contig 11378 bp, 8 predicted proteins | sample 9134231 | NCBI WGS metagenome assembly JAEEGL01 (sample SAMN16246548, study PRJNA631951) | gut metagenome | biome: gut microbiome; feature: rumen; material: fiber-attached | host: Bos | place: Iran: Karaj | collected 2018-10
GATCTTCTCCTTACGGTGTTGCATCGGATAGGGTTTACATTTGCACGGTGTTGCCACAATGCCGGTGAGCTCTTACCTCGCCTTTCCATCCTTACCTCGTGAACCCCCGAAACAACGGAGTTGTTTCGGGGAACCCCTCGGAGTGAACCCCCAAAGCAACAAGTTGCTTCGGGGAATCCCCGAACCAGCAAAGCTGAAACGGTTGAATTCACGGGGCGGTTTATTTCTGTTGCACTTTCCCGGAGGTTACCCTCGGCGGACGTTATCCGTTATCCTGCCCTCTGATGCCCGGACTTTCCTCACGGTAATACCTTTCGGCGTGATACCGCGCGACCGTATGGAGCGGCAAAAATTACTTACTTATTATTTTTTCTTTTTCTTCGTGACAAAAACGATCACGCAGGCGACCGCCGCTGCCGCGACTACGCCTATAACGATCCAGAGCCAGGTGAGGTTGGCTTTTCCGGCGGGTTTGCCGGGATCTGTCGGTTTGTCGGTGTTGGCGGGAGCTTTTTCCGTTCCGGCAGGTTCTGTATCTTTTGAACCGGTATCAACGGGCTTCGGAGCGTCGGTCTCGACGGGATCAGTTTCGGTCTTCGGAGGAGGCTCGGTCTCGTCGTATTCGTACAGATACATATTTATCGACTTGAAGTAGAATACCTTGCCCGCTTCGCCGGTTTCGGGAGCCATCGGCCAGATCGAGAGCGATCTGACTTCGCTTCCGGACCAGCTGCCGTTATTGTCGTCGTCCATGTCGATCTCGATTTCGGTGAATTCGGGAGCGGCTTCAAGTTCATACTCGACTATGCAGAGATCTTCGCTCGGTACGAGCTCGGTCGTGAAGCGGAATTCCATATCGACCGTTTCGGCGGATTTATACATAAGCTTCATTATGCTGAACTCGGCGCCGTCGAACCATCTCGATCTGCTCATCGGGACGGAGAATCTCGGGGAAGGACCGGTAACGGTGACTTTGATGCCGCCTTCATCAGCCATTTCGACTTCGCAGTCGACCGAGTTGGTGATGCGTTTGAAGTAATCGGCGTTCGTGAAATCCGCAAGCGTGAAGTTCTTTACGTTCGCGAAATCTATCGGCTCTTCTTCTTCGCCGCCGAGGACTCTCGTATTGATAGCGCCTTCGGTGATCGCGGTCTCGCCGTTAAGTCCGTTCAGAACGAAGCTCTGACGGGAGCCGGCGGTCTCGGACATGGAGAAGCCTACGTAGCACTGATCCTGCAGGTAGGGCAGGGCTTTGCTGAAATTATAGGGAGCGCCGTTCTGAGCTACTGCGGTGCCGTTTACGTAGATGTGAAGTTCTTCATCTTCTACCTTTACGTCAAAGATAACGTTGGTCTCGGGAGCGAAAAAGTCTTCTACCGGGAAATCGGCAAGAGGAGACGTGAGCGCCGGGCTGAGGCCGGAACCGGTCAGCTGATACCATTCAAGGCCTCTCGTACGTGCAAGAAGCACTATACCGAAGCCGTCCTCCTCGGTCTTGTTGACGTGATTGAAGTAGACGGGGCGGTTGAGCAGGAATATGCCGTACCACATATCGGCGGAACCGTCGTCGGTCTCTTCGATCGTAACGTCGAGCTGGATGCCGTCGTTGATATTGAGAGACTGGTTGTAAAGCAGGCCGGCGTTGTCTTCGGGGTAGTGACCGCCGTGAACGAGTCTGATACCGTTTCTCTCGGTCTGTTCGATAAGGCCGCCGCTAACGTCGGCTTCGCTTTTACCTACGCAGGTAACGACTTTCCAGTCTTCCGCTTTGTGCGCCGCCGACGCGGGCGTGATGAGCAGGCTCGACAGGATAAGCGCGAAAAGCGTTACGACTGAGATGAGTTTTGCTGTTTTTTTCATTTTTTCCTCCGTTTTATTTGCGTAACACGCATTTTATTTCATTGTGATTGTACCACAAATCATTTCTTTTGTCAATACCCGTTTTGTCGTCAGTATTCGGCGTTCGGATCGACCGTCTCGAAATTCATGAGTCTGACCGCGTCGTCGACGATCTTCTTCACCATCGAACGCAGAACGTAGAATTCGCCCTTGTCGTTTATGGTCATGAAGCAGCGGCGTTCGGAGTACGAGTAGAATTTATAGCTCCTCTCCTCTCCGTTTCTGAATTTCAGTCTGATCTCGCATAAAAGGGCGCGCTCGTCTTCCGACGGCTCCTCAACGAAATCCTCGCGTTCGATCGTAAGTATCGTCTGATAGAATTTTCTGAAATTCTTTATGCCGGTATTGGGTTTGTCAGCCGGATCCTTGCCTTTGAACACGGTGCGCGTCGTATACGCGTTCTCAACTGCGACGAGATCGTCGTTTACGCCGGTCAGAGTGAACATGAATCTCTTATCCGCCGTCTTGATTTCTATTTCCGAGAGCTTGTCGATATGGATGTTGAAAACGGGCTTGTCGAGATAGTCCATCAGAGACCATTCGAGAAACGTCAGCTTCGCCGCGTCTATTCTCGTTATTATGTCGTAAAGAAGCGATACCGCGTAATAATACGGCGTACCGTTTTCGTCGTATTGCTTTTCCGAAAGCGATACGATCATATCCATATCCCGATATCTGTAATAAATATCGTACGCCGGGTTTTCAAGCCCGTATTTCTTTGCGAACTCTTCTTTGAGAACGTACTCGTAATCCTGATTGCCTTTCTCGTCGAGCTTCGGCGAGCCGTCTTCGTTATAAAGCTTGACGACGTCGTACGCGTTGTATTCGAGCAGCTCTGCGCCGGTCATATTGATTATCTGACCGAGGACCGTCGTTATCCTCGAAGCGGACGCGTCGTAATCGAACGGATCGTATACGACGAACGGGATCGTTACGCCGAAGGCGCTTTCCGCCTCTCCCTTTTCCTCCTCGGTCTGCCCGTGGATCCTTATGAACCACTTGCCGTCTTTCGCAAGCTGTATTTCCGAAACGTCGGTAAGATACGAGTTATCCGTTATCGGGTACGTCATTATCGGAGTCATCAGCGATCTGACGTCCGCAAGAAGCGTGTTTTTGATCGACTGCTCGAGAACGTATACGATATCGCGGCCTTCGAGCATGCAGTAATAATAGTTTTCGGTAAGAGAAGGCTTGCCGATATAGAGCTTATACGAAACGGGATCCTCGTCTTCGGTCTTGCGCGTCGTGATTATCATATACGCGGGATCGTCCTTCGGATCGAGCCCGTATTCGGAAAGCTCCGCTCTGTCGCCCGGCATCAGTCTGTCGTATATTATCGAGTATCCCGACGATACGACGAGCTGCGCGAAAAGCTCCTCGTTATACGGCGTGCCTTCGAGGCCTTCAAAAGCGAACGACTCCGTTTCGTTGTTGTAATAAGCCGTGTACGAGCCGTGTTCGTTTTTGACTTCGATCTTCTGGATGCGCGATCTTTCGATATGCTCGTAAATGAGAACGCGCCTGCTTCCCTCCCGCACTTCTCCGAGCTCTTCGTACGCGACCGGGAGTTCGTCCGCTTTCGCGCCCTTGAATATCTCCGGCGCGAATATCAGTATCAGCACGACCGCGGCTATGACCGCGGCGGCGACGATCGAAATGATCGTGACGCGCTTCTGCGTCATCGTTTTTATTTTTTTGTTCTCCGCCGCCTCTTCCTTCCCGGTGTCGGCAAAGGTTTTCAGCTTCTTTTTCGGAGCGGGCTCATCTTCTTCGGCGCCGAGGTCTTCGCCGTACTCGGAATATTCGCCGCCGTATAAAATACCGTGCAGCTCTGACTCCGCTTCGTCGCCGTTATCGGTCTGAGCTTCGCCGCTGCCGTTCAGTTCTTCGAGTTTTTCTTCGTTATCCGCCATATTATTTTCTCTTTCTTCTTACTACGACTACCGTGCCTGCGACGAGAACGACCGTCGGTATCGCCGCGGCGAGAACGACCGTCCACGCTCTTACCTGACTGTCGTCGGCGGAAAGTTTGTAATTTTCAAGCGCCTTGTAATCGAGATCGACAGGTATCTTCAGAAGCGGTATCCTCGTGATCAAAACGTTGAGTATGCCTCTGTTCGCAAACACGGGCGACGTCACGTATTTGAGCATCTGAGGAGAACCGCAGGTCAGAACGTAGGAATAATAATCTTCGTTGTTTTCGTATTTGAGCTTGCTCGATACGACGAACAGATCGAAGCCGTCGGGCGTACCGATATCCGCGGGCTTCAGCACGTCCGTCTCGCTCGCGTACGCGGCGGCGTCGGACGAGGTGCGGAAAGAGCTCGTTATATTCATCGAGTTGTTCTCTTTTTCGGTGTATTTGATCCGTATCGGAGCCGCCTGTGTGAACACGGTGCGCAGATTTCTGTAATTCTTCTGAACCGACGCTCCGAGTCCTTCCGTCGTATATTTTACCGAGAACGTATAATCGTTGCCGATCGCGTTCGTTTTGTCCTCGACCGTATATTTCGTCTGTATCTCTACGCCCCATTCCGAGAGATATTGACCGAGGTTCGTGTATTCGGCGCCCGTCGGTCCGCAGAATACCATCAGCGAGCCGTGATCGGCGACGAACGCATCGATCCTGTCTATCTCGGAGGTGCCGTCTATCGACGCGAGATCCTTGCCGATGAAATCGCGCTGAGGATCGAGTATTATGACGAGCCTGCAGTCGGGATCGAGCTCTTCTCTCGAAAGGTCGACGTACTGGATCCTGAAGCCGAACTCCTCGAACATCGACATGAAGGCGTAATATTCGTTTGTTTCGTCGTTGAGCGACGCGCCTATCGGCTCGCCGTGCCCGGTCGTGAACGACACGACGGGCTGTTCGATCCCGGCAAGCTGAAGGAACGCGAGCAGGAATCTGCGTTCGCCGTTATAGCCGACGACGGTCGAGGAACCGGAGCTCGACGAGGTCGAGAAGAAAGCGCTGAGCGCGTAAACGAGCGGATACGAAGCTTCGCTTCCGTCTTCGTTTTCGTACGTGCTTTCGATTATGACGTTTGTCGAAGCCCATTCGCCCGAGGCGAGCTTCTTGTATTTTTCGAACTGGGCCGGATATTTATACGAATCGAAAAATTCGACCTTTATATCCGGTATCTCGTCGTTTTTGTCTTCGTCTTTGGAGAGGCGCGCAAACTGCGTCGCCGTCACGTAAACCATAAAGAGCTGTGAATTCGAGGCGACCGTATCCTTCGGCACGGCGAATTTTATCGTTATCGGAGCCTTGATCTGTTTGAGATACTCTTTCGCGGTCTCGCTTATCGTGTATATCTGAGAATTCGTAAGGTCGGTATATCTCACGCTGTTCGAAATAAACGACGTGAGCATCGCGTTGCCGAGTATCACAAGGGCGATCACGACGGCGGCGAGCGCCGCGGCGAGGGCGCCGTATTTGAGTTTTCTTTTGCGCGAAACAGATTTCGCCGTGTTTTCTTTATCCGTATTTTTCATTCCGGCACCTCCTTAAGCCCAGCGTCTGCGCTCGTACACCCTGACCGTGAGGAACAGGAACACGAACGAGACCGAAGCGTAGTAAACGAGCGCCGACCAGTCGATTATTCCGTACGTGAACATCGTGAATCTGTTGAATATCGAGAAGAAGTCGAGCACTATGCGCAGAGGCGCGAAGCCGATGCCGGACGAGAACATACCGATAACGAGGAAAAGCACTATCGTCGCTATCGTGGTTATCGCGGCGACGAGCTGATTTTCCGTGATCGACGACATGAAAACGCCTATCGCTATGAACGCGCATCCGATCAGAAGCACGGAGCATATATTGCCGATTATCACGGCGGTGTTCTGACTGCCGTACATATAAGCCGGTATGAGGTTCACGCAGGAAAGCGCGAACGTCGCGGCGAACATCGTGAGAGCGGCGAGATATTTCGCCATGACTATGCCGAACAGGCTCACGGGGCTGCTCATCAGCAGAGCCTCGGTCCTGAGACGCTTTTCATCCGAAAACAGCTTCATCGTGAGAAGCGGTATAAGTATCGCGAACGCGAAGATTATGAACGTATAATAAGTCGTGATATCGCCGCCGACGCTCTGCGAAAGAGTCGTGAGCGAGAAGATCACGCCCGACAGTACGAGAAACGTGGCTATGAAAGCGTAACCGATAAAGGTCGTGAAATACGCCTTCATCTCGCGCTTGTAAATTGCGGACATGTTTTTTGCCTCCTATCTGGTCATTGCTATGAAGATATCTTCAAGCGAAGCGCCGACGTTCTGCATCTCGATGATCGGCCAGCGCTTTTCGGCAAGAGCGTAGAACAGGGTCTTGCGCAGATCGTAGCCCTTTTTGCACTGGATCATATAAAGAGACGATCCGTCTTTTCCGCTGGACATAAAGTCGACCTTTGCCGCTCCTTCGGTTTTGCGAAGGAAATTGAGCACCTCGTTTTTCGAGCCGACGATGCGTACCGTGAACTTGCGGTTGTCTTCCGCGAGCGAGTTTATCTCGTCGGTCTTCTGGTCGGCGATCAGCTTTCCGCGGTCGATTATGAGTATCCTCCCGCAGACCGCCTGCACCTCGGGAAGGATATGCGTCGAGAGTATTATGGTATGATCGGCGCCGAGCGTTCTGATCAGATCGCGTATCTCTATTATCTGCCTCGGGTCGAGACCTATCGTCGGCTCGTCGAATATCATTATCGGAGGGTTCGATACGAGCGCTCCGGCAATGCCCACGCGCTGTTTGTAGCCCTTCGAGAGCTGGCTTATGAGTCTGTGCTGCATCTCGCCGAGTCCCATAACGTCGATTATCTCGTTTATATGCTCTCTTCTGTTGAGAGTGCATTTTTTGAGATCGTATATGAAATTCAGGTATTCGCGCGGATTCATATCGTAGTAAAGCGGCGGCTGTTCGGGCAGAAAGCCGATCAGCTTTTTCGCTTCGTTCGGGTTTTCGATGATATCTATGCCGTCTATTTTGCATTGACCGGAGGTCGAGGACAGACAGCCCGTTATCATATTCATCGTCGTAGATTTGCCGGCGCCGTTCGGGCCGAGAAAACCGACGACCTCGCCTTTCGTCACGGTAAACGAAATATCGTCGACCGCGAGCTTCTGACCGTAGTATTTGGTCAGATGTTCCACATTGATCATTTACGTCGTCCTTTCAAATATAAAGTGTCGTGAGCAGACTATTATACATTGTTATTCTATCACGAACTTTTAACGAAATTTCCATACATAAAGTAAACAATATAATAAGATGACGGATAAAACGCCGCTTAATCTTGAATAATTCATATTTTAAGGTTATCATCTATATGAAAGGAGCGTCTGCAATGTCTGTTTTTCTGATATGTGAATTCGATCCGCTTCACCGCGGACACGTTTATATAATGAACAGGGCGAAGGAACTTTATCCCGATTCGCCTCTTGTCTGCGTTATGAGCGGCAATTTCGTTCAGCGCGGCGCGCCGGCCTCGGCGGACAAGTACGCAAGAGCAAAAGCCGCGGTACTGTGCGGCGCCGATCTCGTTTTGAGCATACCGTTTCCCTTCTGCTCCGGCTCGGCGGAATATTTCGCCGCCGGCGCCTTGTCGGTCGTGAGCGGATTTTACGGTCCGGGCGACGTTCTGATATTCGGCTCCGAATGCGGCGATATCGGCGAGCTTGAAAAAGTATCGGAAAGACTTTGCTCGGAAGCGTTCGACAGAAAGCTGCGCGATCTGATCGCCGCCCGCAAAACGCCTTACGCAAAAGCGAGGCAGGCGTTATACGGTGAGCTTTACGGCGAATGCGTGCTTTTGCAGAGCCGTAACGACATACTCGCGCTCGAATATATAAAAGCGGCGAAAAAACTCGACCTGAGCCTGAAATTCACGCCGGTAAAGCGCGATCCGCGCTTTCTTTCCGCGTCGTATATACGGCAAAGCGACGATCCGCTGCCGTTTCTGCCCGACGCGATGAAGGCGGAGCTGACGGCCGCAAGCCGAACGGGAGCATACCCGGCAAAATACGAGAATTTCGAAAAGGCCCTTATATACCACCTGCGCACCGTCTCCGATACCGATACCGCCGAGGGCGGCCACGGAGCGATCGGCAGGCTGAAAAACGCCGCGGATAAAGCGGAAAACGTCAAAGATCTGTTCGAATACGCCTCGTCTTCGGTTTACACCGACGCGAAGCTTCGCCGCGCTCTGCTCTTCTCGGTGCTGCGGATCAGAAAAGAGGATCTTCATAAAACTCCTTCTTATACCCAGCTGCTCGCCGCGAGCAAACGGGGGCTTTCGGTACTCGCCGCGGAGAAGAAGGATCCGAAGATAACAGTCGTAACGAAGCCCGCCGATCACGCGGACGTATTCGGCGCCGAACGCCGCGCCGACGAGCTTTACTGCATGCTCACCCCGAAGACGCTGCAAAAAGGCGAGTATATGAAAAGATCGCCTTATATAAAAGAGGAAAACGAATGAGAAATATAATCATATCTCCGTCGCTGATGTGCGCCGATCTGCTCGATCTCGGGCGCGAAATAAAAGCGCTTGAGGAAGCCGGCGCCGATTATCATCATATTGACGTTATGGACGGAGTTTTCGTGCCGAATCTTCAGCTCGGCACGGCGAACGTCGCCGCGATAAGACGCGCGGCGAGTATACCGCTCGATATACACCTTATGATAACCGATCCCGAAAACAAACTCGGCTGGTTCGATATAAGAGAAGGTGATTTCGTAAGCGTTCATTACGAATCGACTCCGCGCCCGGAAAAAGCGCTTTTGCAGATAAAAGACAAAAAGGCGAAGGCTCTTCTCGCGATAAATCCCGAAACGTCCGTATCCGTATGCGAAAGATTTTCCGGCATTATCGACGGCGTTCTCGTGATGACCGTTCATCCCGGTCACGCCGGGCAGAAGCTCGTTTCCGGCGCGCTCGAAAAGATCGGCGAGGCAAGAAAAATGTTCAACGGAGCCGTCGTCGAGGTCGACGGCAACGTCAGTTACGAAAATGCAAAGATAATGAAAGAAAAAGGAGCCGATATGCTCGTCTGCGGCTCGTCAAGCGTATTCAACGGAATATACGGGTATAAAGAATCAATAAAAAAGCTGAAAGGAGCAAAATGATGCAAAGCAAATACGTACCGTTCGAAAACGTCGATATCACCGGCGGTTTTTACGCAGAGAAGCAAAAGCTCGTAAGAGACGTGACTCTCGGCTGCGTCTACGACAGATTTGCCGATACCGGCAGGATAGGCGCGTTCGAAATGGATTACAGGGAGGGCGAACCGAACCGTCCGCATTATTTCTGGGATTCCGACGTGGCGAAATGGATGGAGTCCGCGGCTTATCTGCTGCGGAAAAAACGCGATCCGGAGCTTGAAGCAAAAGTCGATCATCTTGTCGACTGCATAGAAGCGCACCGCATGGACGACGGCTATTTCAACATTTATTTTCAGCTTTTCTGCCCCGAAAAGCGTTTTACCGACCGCGACTGCCACGAGCTTTACTGCGCCGGACATCTGCTCGAAGCGGCGATAGCTTACGAAAAAGCGACCGGCAAGGGCAAATTCCTGTCGCTTATGAAAGACTATATGGAGCTGATCGACCGCGTATTCAGAATCGAAAATTCGGCCGGCTTCTCTTCCCCCGGTCACGAGGAGATCGAGCTCGCGCTCGTAAAACTGTACGATCACACGGGCGAGAAAAAATGGCTCGATCTGTCAAAACATTTCGTCAATATGCGCGGACGCGGTCAGAAGCCCGGCAAAGACAGCTCGCATTCAAAATACATACAGGATCATCTGCCCGTAAGAGAACAGCTCACCGCGGAAGGTCACGCGGTGCGGGCCTGCTATTTCTATTCGGCCGTCGCGGACCTGGCAAAGCGCACGGGCGACGAAGGACTTCTCAAAGCAACAGACAGCCTGTTTGACAATATCACCGAACGCAGGATGTATCTGACCGGTTCGATCGGTTCGACCGCCGCGGGCGAGGCTTTTGAAGGCGACTACGTTCTGCCGCTCGACACCGCCTACGCGGAGACCTGCGCGACGCTTTCGCTCGCTTTGTTTGCGCGCCGCATGTCGGAGCTGCACGACGACGCGAAATACGCAGATACTGTCGAGCGTGTGATATATAACGGATTTTTGTCGGGGCTTTCTCTCGACGGCAGATCGTTTTTCTATGAAAACGCGCAGAAAATAGATCTGAAAAACAGAAAAGAGGGCGTTCATTATCCGATCACCGAACGTGTCGAGGTGTTCGGCTGCTCGTGCTGCCCGCCGAACGTAACGCGGTTCATCGCCTCGATCGGAGATTTTATGTATAATTATAACGAAGATACCGTTTACGTCAATCAGTATATGCAGAGCCGCGCTGTGATCGGCGGCGCCGCTGTCGAGCAGATAACGGATTATCCGTATAACGGAAACGTAAAGATCAAAGTAACGGGAAAAATAAACGATCTCGCGCTTCGCGTTCCCGGCTGGTGCGGTTCGTATTCGATTTTCAAAGACGGAAAAGCCGCCGCATACGATCCCGTTCGCGGCTTTGCTCACCTCGGCGCGGTCGAAAACTGCGAGATAGCTCTCGCCCTTGAAATAAAACCCGAGTACAGGACCGCCGATCCTCATAACGAATACTGCAGAAACAAAGCCGCGATAACGTACGGCCCGTTCATTTTGTGCGCCGAGGGCGTCGACAACGGCGGCGATCTCGACGGTATAAAGTTTACGAAAGAACCCCCGAAGGTCACGAAAGGCTTCGCTGTGCTCAACCTGTCTGTTCCGGTTCTGAAAAACGGCGAACCGTACGAGCTCAAGATGATCCCGTATTACGCCTTCGCCAACCGCGGCACGACCGATATGTCCGTCTGGTTCGATATCTGATTGCCTCGTTAAATATATTCGATACCTGCTCCTTTGGCGTAATTTTCGCGTCAAAGGAGCAATTTACGTCTTGATGTCAATTCCTTGGATCATTCGCTGAATTGACCGCTTCGCATATTTCCCGCCGCTCGCAGGGAACCCCCAAGAGTTGCAACGCCGTATATCACCGCGACTCCGTCGCTCGCGGGGGATCCCCCACCCACCCCCTTAATCCCCCGCTCCCCCTCTCCCCGTATTACTCATACGGGGGCGCACGCCCCGGATAGAGCAAAGCGAATCCGGGAGGGGTTAAGGGGGTTTGGGGGTTGCGAACGAAGTGAGCGCAGGGGTGGGTAACCCCCAATAGAGGCAACACTGTATATTACAACGATCCCGTCGCTTGCGGGGGAACCCCCGCCCACCCCCTTTAATTCCCCCGCTCCCCCTCCTCCCCGTATTCTTCATACGGGGGCGGCGCGCCCCGGATAGAGCGAAGCGGATCCGGGAGGGGCTAAGGGGGTTTGGGGGTTGTAGGGGTGGGCACCCCCAAGAGTTGCAACGCCGTATATCATTGCGACCATGTCGCCTGCGGGGGATCCCCCACACGGGCGGCTGACGCC
>JAEEGL015943471.1_pt1 | contig 11378 bp, 7 predicted proteins | sample 9134231 | NCBI WGS metagenome assembly JAEEGL01 (sample SAMN16246548, study PRJNA631951) | gut metagenome | biome: gut microbiome; feature: rumen; material: fiber-attached | host: Bos | place: Iran: Karaj | collected 2018-10
AATTCATCAACTAAGTAATTGACGAGGATGTTATCGAAATCTTCACCGCCGAGGTGGGTATCACCATTGGTGGACATTACTTCAAAGACACCATCGCCGAGTTCGAGGATGGAAACATCAAAGGTGCCACCGCCGAGGTCAAAGACAACGATTTTTTCGTCTTTTTTGGATTCGAGGCCATAGGCTAGAGCGGCGGCAGTTGGCTCGTTAATGATGCGCTTGACTTCTAGACCAGCAATTTTACCAGCATCTTTGGTGGCTTGACGTTGGGAATCGTCGAAGTAGGCAGGAACAGTAATAATTGCTTCGGTAACTGGTTCGCCGAGGAAAGCTTCGGCATCGGCTTTGATTTTTGAAAGAACCATGGCAGAGATTTCTTCGGGAGTGTATTCTTTGCCGTCCATCTCAACAGCTACGCCGTGGCCTTTTTTAACGATTTTGTAAGGACTGATTTTGAGATCGCGTTGAACTTCGTCATCGTCAAATTTACGACCGATGAGACGCTTGATGCCATAAATGGTGTTCTTTGGGTTAGTAACACGTTGACGTTGGGCAACTTTACCAACTAATCTTTCACCTTTTTTGGTGACGGCGACTACCGATGGGGTAGTGCGATCGCCTTCAGCATTAGTGATAACTTCTGGCTTACCGGCAACCATATAAGCAAAGGCGCTATTAGTGGTGCCGAGATCAATTCCAATGATTTTTGACATTTTTGTACTCCTTTTCTAGCACTCGTGTTAGTGGAGTGCTAATTCTGTACCAATTGTAGCAAATTGGCACTGTGTTGTCAAGACTGCCAAAACAGATTAGTATTTCTTGAAGGAGATTTTTGGCTTTTTGAATTTCTCGTAGAGTTTGATGGCTATGCCTGTTATAGCGATGATGGTAGGTAGTAGTATGAGTGTCCCAGTTGTGAGTTTTTCTCGGCTAAAGAAACCGGTGTCAGGTATAAGTATAGCAGAATGTTCAAATGTGGTTTCGACAACTCCCCCATGGTTCAACATTACTGAGATGGTGTGTTCGCCAACAGTGAGTGAGTCCATAAATTGTTCGGTTAACTTGATATAGATGCTTCCACTCCAGGAGGTGTAGTTGGTTGGTTTGACGATCTTTTTGTCTATATAGACTTTGCCTCCGTTTTCAAATAGTGAGTAATCTGCGTCTATCTTGAAAGTCCCTTCGTCGGTCATAACGATGGCATATTCCTCGATTGCGTATTTTACGGAAACATCAATATCAGAATCGCTTGCAACTATGGATAGGGTATTATCTTTTACTGAATCAATCATATCTTCGCCGTTTACGATTACGCTAGCTAACTTGTAACCGATGGCAGGACTGAATGTAAGGGTTATAGTATCACCTTCTAGAATGTTGGTTAAATCATCTGATGTGCTATAATCTCCGCTGCCATTGATTGAGACATTGACGGAAACTCGTTTGAGACCATAAACTGGTACTTGTAGATTTAGCGTAGTGTAGTTCCTGGAATCGTTATTGAATGTGTAGGTTGCTGGGTAATCATTTGTGCCAGCAAGGATGACTGTATTGTCGTCGTTCCATGTGAAACCAAGGGTTCGTGTGCCGGAAATATCTGCAAGAGTTTGACCGGATTCGGCGGACAAGTTTGCCGTCATTTCGGCTGGTTTTGGTGAAGTGGCTTTTTTGATAGTGAAGTTAACTGACAATTGGCCTACGCAGTTTTCGTCGGAATAACTATAGGTAACCATATATGAACCAGCATCGGTTGGTTGGTTTATGATTGTTGTGCCATCGGCGGCGTACCATGTGATTGTGAGATCATTTTCACTAATTGAGTATGGTTGGCCGGTGATACTGTTTGTACCACTTATATCAAGTGATTGTTGTAATTCAACTGGCGAGCCAGTGTAAGTAACGGTCTGATTATTTGGAACTCCACTAATTGTAAGGATATCTTTGTCAACGATGGAATAGGTTTTAACGACTGAACCAGTTAGATTTGTCGGGTTGGTTGTCCCTGATACCGTAACTTCGAGATTATCGTTTATATCAGTTGTGTTGTCTGGATATGAGACAGTATAGTAGTCTGGGCTAATTTCGTTATTATCTATTGTTACTGTTACTGTTGGCTCAAGCGGAGAACCGCTGTAATGGACGACTAGATATTCAAGTGAAACATCACTACTCGTTAATTCGTACGGGTTGACGGTAAATGTTTCGCTAATGGCATCAAAGGTGTAATTGCTGCCATTTAAGGGCTGGATTGTGACTAGATAATTGCCTGCGTTTATTATTGAGTTGTCGTAATCGAGTGAATAATCTGTGCCTTCGATTAGGCTGATTGCGCCGTCGAGGAATGATGCGGTTACTGCAACATTTGGAGTTAGCACTTCTCCGACATAACTTTGTGATGGAATAGTTGCGGCGAGATCGTAGATTGTCGCTGGAAGTACGTTGTAAGTCATTTGCTGTAACGAACCGGAATAATTACCTATACCAGTGATTACGGCATATTTTGTACCGCTGTTTACTGTATCATCCGAATATGTAATGGTGTAGTCGGTGTTGTTTGCCAAAGTGTAATCATTATCGTCAATGGTCACTACGACATTTGCATTTGGTTGATTGCTTGATCCGGAATAAGTCTATTCTGTAGTATTTAATGTGGCGCTTGTATTGCTGCTTGTGAGAGTTAGTGCTGTGATTGCTGCCGATGTGAGGTAGGAATCTTGACTCAATTCGTAGTGAGTGGTGTCAGTTATTGTTACTGTTACAGTCACTGCGATGTTGGTGCCCACATTGGTGCTAGCAAATACCGCGTCGGCTGTGTAGTCGGTACCATAGACGAGGGAACTGTCGTTTAAGGATATAGAAGATATACTGGCAAAATTTGTTTTGTCGTAAACTTTGTTTGATACGCTAACATTTGTAATGGTAAGGCTTTTCTTTTCCACTGAAAGTGTATAGGATACTGTTGTTGCAGCGTAGTTTTCTGTTTCAGCTGCTTGAGCATAAACAGTGGTATCACCGATGCCGTTCAAGATAATAGTGCCGTTTCCTGAGACTGTAGCAATGGTGGTGTCGCTTGTCCAATAAGAGATTTGGCCATTGCCGGAAAGTTGACGAAGTTTATTCACTACGACATCTCCCCATTCAACGGTAACCGAGCTTCTGTCAAATTGTAGTGATTGATTTGGTTTTGCTTGAATTGGTACTGTAAAGAGGGCGGTACCGGTATAGTTGCCATTTTTGCCGGTAATATAACCGTTAGCATTTTCATTTGCGCTGCCGCTGGCTTTTTCTATGGTTAAGAGGTAATCACATTCAGTGTCGCTTGCGCTTGAGCAGGCGGTTAATGTAGTGTTGTTTGCCGTTACTGAGATGTCGCTTGCCGAAAGGCTATTACCTTCGAGGATGTAAGCTGGGACATTTATATTACTAGTGGTTAACTGATATGGGTCGATTGTAAAACTACTAGAAAAGGCAGAGAAGTAATAATCACTTGTTGCAACAGGATAAATGTTAATGGTGGCTGCGCCAGCGTTGATATTATTAGAAATAGTGTAAGTATAATCTGCTTCGTTTTTTAGAATTTCGTCTGAGCCACCGATATTTGCTGTAACTTCTATCTCTGGAGTAATGGCAGAGCCGCTGTACGTTTGATTGGGTATCGCGGATACAGCTGGGCTAATTACAGTCTGTGCAGTTGCAGTGATTGTTACGTTTATGTTGCTAGCGATTTGTGTAATACGGAATGAGTTGATGTCGCTTGAGATAGTTTTTATATTATTGTAAACGCCACCACTGTTGATTGAGATAATATTTGATAAATCTTCTAGATCTACAATATCAAGTTTGTATCCATCCTGTGTGACAACTATGAAATTTAGCTGATCGCTACCATTTGCTAAGATGGAGCCGTCTGAAGCTTTAGCATAAATACTTGAGCCACTACTTAAGTTTTGCTCTTCACCATTACAAAAACCGGAAGCATTGTATTGTACAGAACAAACTCTTACGGTACTAATACCTTCACCGTAGACTAATCTGGCAGAATAGCCGGTTCCATAGCTCGATGTTATTGTTATTGATGTGTCGTCTGTGATTTTAGTAATACGATAGCCATTTGGCACATCAATATCTGCGGGGCCCTTAACTGCGTTAAATGTGCCTTCGGTTGCATCAACGGTGTCCACTACATACCCTGAATCTGGTATGATGCGAAGATTTAATTGTCCTTGGCCACTTATATCATATATACCGGAGGCATTGCGTATGCCGAGCGTGTCGCCATCGTTAATGGTGTAGCTTGCGCCATTACAATTGCCAAAAGCGTCATATTGTACTGAACATGCATATACAGTGAGATTATTATCGATTGAAAAGGTGCCAGTGAAATGTTCGCCTTCGATTTCCACGACGGCGTTGATAGTTTCCTCTTCCAAATAGCTGCTAGGACCAAAAGACACTGCATCGAGGACAATTGGCAAGGAGTAGGTACCAGCCGGAGCGTTTGCCGCTACGGTGTAAGTCCCGGTCCAGATAGTTTCACCTGCGCTGAAGAAAACGCCATCAGTAGTGTTTTTCCAATAAAAGATGCCGCCTTTTTCGTTAACGGTGTTTTCTAAGACGTCGGCTAAACGAAACCTATTCGAATATGCCATGTAGTCTAGGGTAAAATAGGCTGTATCACCATCATAATCTTCGTTGGCAAAATAATTGCCCTCAAAACTATAAAAGGTCACATCTGTCAGGGCTTTAATGGATACTCTTGCGGTCTGGGATGAACTACTTACAGTTAGAGTGTCAGAAGAATATCCGAAGATATTTTGCGAGGCAAGTGCTCCGTGTATGAAATTGATAACAAAAGTTGTTAGCAAAAAAACAACTGCGATACTACCAATGGTAGCTTTATTGATCCTCCTTTTAAGGACCCTATTTTTAATGTATGACATGTATGACTCCTTATGTTTATTTTAACATATTAAAATTATATGTAAACCGTTTTTATGGTCTAGTCCAATCGATTTTTTTGTAATTAATGTTACTTTCTGATAATAATGAATAATCAATTGCAGCGGAGTCGAGAGAATTGACTCTGTTATTGTAGGTGACATCAGCGATAAGTGCTTCGAGACTGGTAAGATTTTGAAAATTAATGTTACTTGTAGAAAGTAGAGAATAGTCTATTTTAACAGAATCGAGCGAATTGACTGTGCCGTTCATGGTGACGTCGCCAGCTAGGACGATATAAATGTCGCCTTCATAGTATGTATCAATTTCAAAAGTATAAATGTTCTCGCTGCTCGTGGGTGAGGCTAGTATTCTTTCGAAGGTTGCACCACGATCGTTTGTGACAATAACCATGCAGGCTTCGTTTGATTCTATAGTTAGAGTGCCGTTATCGGTGATGACATTAAAATCATCGGTACTTGTTACCCCACCAAATGTGACTAGGGCCTTGTCATTTGTGTTGTTGAAAACATTATACTCTCCGCCGATTGGTTCGTAGAGAATGGTTTTTCGTTCGATTTTTTGGCAATTAGAGGTAAAAGTCATGACTCCATTTTGATATGGAGTTGCTGGCATAGTAATAACTCCGGAATCCCATGTTTGCTGCCAGGTAGAAGCCTTGCAGGCGTCGAGCTGATCTAAAGAGGTGATGGAGGCGTTCGTTCCTAATTCTGGGCTTGTAAAGAATGTATAAGTTGTTGCTTTGGGGATGACATCGTTGAATAGAACTTCGTTGCCATTGTTAATTGCTAGTTTTGAGTTAGCAGAATAACGTGAAGTAGATATTATAAACTTTTGTGAGCTACCGATACTGGTAATTGGGTCTAGGCCTTTGTCTCCGGCTGTGAAAACTGTCGCCCCATCGATAAAGATTGAACCGCAGCGGTCTAATGCCTCGTTGAGGCTCATCCCGTTGAGTGTTTGAGAGAATGCTAATACCGTGCCGCCGTATATATGTATGTCGCCGTTGGAGTCTATGCCATCATTGTTGCCGTTGATATGTAATTCTCCACCATAAATATATACTTGGAACTTTGGATCATAGCATTCTCCTTCGGGATCGCCTCCACCCGCAGCATTGATACCGTCATCCCTGGTTTTGATTTTTATTCTGCCTGAATAGATGAAAACTTTTTCGCCTTCTATGCCTTCGTAGCCATGGTTGATGGTGATTTCTGGGTCGCGTTCAAAACCGTTTTCTGTACCAATTGTAAGGTCTTTCTCGCTGTGAATACCATCATCGTTGGTATCAATAGTGAAGGTGCCGCCGGTAATAATCATGTCTCCGTCTGAATGGACCGAGTCATCGGAGCTGTTGATAGTAAAAGTGCCACCGGTAATTGTGACGAGTGGATCATCGTTTTCATTTTCACTGGTGCCTTTGATACCTTTACAGCTATGCTCTTCTGGACAGGCAGTATTATATTTCTGAAATGTGTTAATAGTAAAGGTGCCATTAGTTATTAACAAGGTTTTTGCGGCTTGGATGCCATCGTAATAGGCATTAATGTTGAAGGTTCCGCCATTAATATATAATGCGCCGGCGCTTTCGAGGTCACCTAGTTCTGGAGCTGCTTTGATACCGTCGTTTCTAGTTTCGACGTTAAAGACTCCCCTATTGAAGGTCAGTGTACCATCTGCGGCAATGCCGTTATTGATAGCTGTAACATTGAAAGTACCGCCATTAAAAGTGATTGATGATTTGCTGGCACCTTTGATGCCATTTTTGTAATCCGAAACGACATTGAGTGTTCCAGGGCCAGTAAATGTTAGGGATGAACCAGTTTTAACTTTGATGGCTGCGCCTTCGTAATCTGGTAAGGTTGTGTCGGTTTCGTTGTCGGTGAGTGTTGAGGTACCGAGTAATTTTACTGTTACCTCTGTGCCTACGCCTTCATCGGTGGCTTTATTGATTGCGAGTGGCGATGTTGAAGTGGCGCTTAAGGTTAAATCTTCTAAGATTAAAGTGACGCCGGTCGTACCCTTTTTGACATAGATATTGCAATCAGTTGTGCAGGTACCGGTAATGTGGTAAGTTCCAGACGCTTTGATTGCTAGAGTTTTGTCGGTGATAGTGTAGCCATTTCCGGCTACGGTTTCTGTGATTCCTGATTCTGTGAATGTGAGAATCGGTGTGGTCGCAGCAAAAACAGCATTTTTTATAATAATTACAGTCAAAAAGCCAACAGTTCCTAAAAACAGGATGGTTACTCCCAAACTAAATAGTTTTTTGCTGACCATGCTTATGTTTATTATAACATAGATTTTTATTGTTGAGTTTTTTATTAAAATCAGATAAACCGAAAAGGGGGTCTATGGTATAATGGTGATATGGCAATAGAGAGGTTAGTCGAGCCGACGCTGGCGGAAAATGATGCTGAAGAAGAGCGGATTGATATTTCGCTACGTCCAGTGACTTTTGCAGAGTATATTGGTCAGGAGCATCTCAAGAATAATCTAAAGCTTGCGATAGAGGCAGTAAAAAAGCGTGCAGATGGTTCGAGTCTTGACCATATATTATTATATGGTCCACCGGGGCTTGGCAAAACGACGATGGCTGGAGTGATTGCACACGAATTAGGCGCTTCTCTTCGCGTAACTTCGGGTCCGGCGATTGAGAGGGCGGGTGATCTTGCGTCTATCCTAACAAATTTGAAAGATGGGGATGTGCTATTTATTGATGAGATTCATCGGTTGAGACGTGCGGTAGAGGAAGTGCTCTATTCAGCGATGGAAGATTATAAATTGGATATTGTGATAGGGAAAGGTCCGGCGGCGAGGAGCGTGAGACTAGATTTGCCACATTTTACAGTAATTGGTGCGACGACGCGGACTGGTTCACTTGCGGGACCACTAAGGGACAGATTTGGGATAATTCATAGATTAGAATATTATAAGGAGCCGGAAATTGAGCAGATTTTGAAGCGGACGGCGGGGATATTGAAGACCGAGATACGGCCGGAGGCTTGTTCGCTTCTGGCGACGAGATCGCGTTTGACGCCGAGAATCGCCAATCGGATTTTTAAGCGAGTGAGGGACTATGCAGATGTGAATGGTGATGGAATTGTAGATACCAAGGTAGCAACTGACGCTTTGAAGCTGATGGAAATTGATAATTTGGGACTCGATCCCGCAGACAGGAATATGTTGAAATTAATGATAGAGAATTATGGTGATCGGCCGGTGGGGTTAACGACCATAGCGGCGCTTACTGGTGATGAGGCAACGACGATTGAAGATTTTTATGAGCCATATTTGTTGCAATTAGGGCTTTTGATGCGAACACCGAAGGGGCGTGTGGTGACTGAAAAAGGTCGGAAGCATTTACAGGAATTAGGGAATATGATATAATAATTGAAAGGAATTATTTTGTAAAATGGATGAAGGATTAGTTAAAATACGACATGCTAGGAGCAAAAAAGATTATCCGTTTTTGAAGCTAGATGAAGACGAATATGTTGAATTTGCTTTTAGAAGATCGCGCCTTTGCTTAATAGCGATTTTTGGCGGACTTGCGATTGGATTAATTGTGATTCTGTTCTCGTTTTTATTGGTGCTACTTGGACAAAAAACGCTTGATGACATGGGCCGACATTTTATGTTTATGATTTTGATGTGCCTTATAGCGGCAGGAATAGTGATTGGACTTATTGCGCTTGCTGTATATCGTGGAAATCGGTTGTTTATTACTAACAAACATGCGATTCAAATGGTGATGAAATCGCCAGTAGCGACGAGCGTAAATATCATTGATTTGGTTTCGGTTGAAGATGCGAGCTTCCATCAATCTGGATTACTCCAGACGATTTTCCATTATGGGACTTTTAGGTTATCAACGGTGGGTGATGAGACGACCTATACTTTTCCTTATTCGGATATTTCATCATCTGAACTTAAAGCGGTGGTAAAATTAATTTCGGAAGCAAAAAAGAAGAACAAAGATAAAGATTAAATTACTTTGCTTCTTGATTTCTGTTGTGTTTGATATAGGTGTCTTCTTTTTCGAGAAGGGTTTTTAAAGTATATTCTTTGCAGTGGCCTTCGGTGCAGTTGGCGGGTTGATAGGAGTAGGAACTTAAGGGATTGCCGAGGTTGTAGCCGTTTGGATCGGTCCAGAGGGCTGGGTCAATTACTGTAATATTGTTTTCGCTAATTTGTTCTGGATAATAACCGTGTTCTTTATAGAAGCTTTCTTCGAGAGCATAATATATAGCGTTGATGGCAGTTTTGCGTTTTTCGTCACGGTCAAATGCGTCGAGATTGGCTTTTTGAATAAAAAAGAGCACAAAAAGTAGCGATGCAAAAGCCGCTACGATGACGAGTTCTAAAATGGTGAAACCTTTTTTGTTTGTCATAATTTTGTGGTAGTACCGACTGGGATCGAACCAGTGACCTTGGGCTTATGAGTCCCACGCTCTAACCATCTGAGCTACGGTACCATGTGTTATATTATAGCATAGTTTTTGAATTTGGTACACCCTAGTGAAAGAGGTTGCAACTATACTGAGAGTAGACCTGATTGAAAAAAATTGCTAATCTTGTATGTGGATATGAGTTTATATCGTTATTTGCTTCTATCGTAGAGCCCAATAAGTTCGTGTGCAAGATTGCCTGACCATAATGCGTCCACCATGCTTTCGAGCCCTTTGGTTTTAGAAAACTTTTTAGCAACTGCCTCCTGATTGTTTACTATTCTCTTGGAAATTGTTTTATATCCTTCAGCAACTATGTTGTTGTCGACTTGGTCGTCACCGTATGCCTTACTAACACTATGTAATAGGCCATTATAAAATGACTCAAACTCGTTTTCTGAATATTGCACACTTGATGTCATTTGAGAAAATCTGACTATTTCTTTAAAAGTTGGATCAAACGCTATTTCTTGCCAATCTCTTTCGGATAGATTTTTTAAAGCATGCGTGGACAATAGATCAACAAAAGCTACTGCGGAGATTGTTGATGGATACATTTCTCTTTTCCCTTGACCATTTTTAAGAACTCGGTTTATCTCGGACATGATATCTTTCAAATCTTCAATATGGATATACATTATTCCGGTTTTTTGATTGTAGGAAATATTGCCCAATCTTTCGAATGCTTGATTGAGAGACTCGTCTTTGGTTTTTGGCGGTGTTAACGGAACTGGTTCTGTCTCTGCAACAAGCCGGCGCAGAATATCAATAGCTTTAACCTCACCTTTGTCCCCATCGTAGAGAGGGTCTGACACTTCGCGTTTTATTCCTATACCATCTGCGTCATATGGGCTACTGTTCTTATCATAGTTAGCAAGATCGAACATGTATTTTTCGTGAGGTTCTTTATAGCCGGATCTGTATTGTTTTCGAAGTCGCTGGAGGGTATCAGCAAGTTCTTGGCGTTTTGTAGCAACCGCTTCCTTGCCGTCCTGTTGAGAATCATAGTACTCGACCATTTTGCTAAGTAGCGTGTGTGCTTCGGGGGCCGAATCATGAATAAAGCTTCTACCATCTATGACTATATGTTGAATCCTCTTTGCGTCTGTTCGCATATTTTCAAATTTTGCAAAATCCGAGCTAGGGATGGTTTTCATTATGTTGACTAGGCGCGCGATTTGGTAGGGTGTCTGTTCTAGACCAAGACATTCAAATGTATAATCGCCAGGACCATATTTATATTTTGAATCGATGAGGTACTTAGACCAAGATGAAATGATACCGCTTTCAGTAAGTGTAGCTACTTCGATTTCTGGATCGACTTTACCGTCTGGAGATGACATCGATTTGATTTTGTTCCCAACTGCATTTATAAATTCCACACTTGGATTGCTACATTTTGTGACAGTAATTGCTATGTCACCAGTCGGGCCTTTAAGAAAGTATCGTCTTTCTTCCATGTATTTTCTGAAATTTCTTCCAAGAAGCGGGGAGATGGTGGAAAGTGATTCTGTTGTTTTTTCTAGAACTGATTCATAATTATTTGTACTTAACTCTTCTCCCATATCGAATTTTTGGCCATATTCTTCTAGAATGGAAGCATCGCCTTTTTGGTCTTGGGGCGCTTCGTTTGTTGGGGTATTGATATTCTCTATGGATTTGCTCATAATTCCTTTCATAAACTCAATATATGGTGAATTGAGGAGTTTTTTATTTAGCTGGTACAATTGGTGTAGTAGTTTACAACCAATTATAAATTGTGAATATTAATATCAATCACTGATAATAGTATAGCATTATTTATTAATCTTGAAGCATTTTTTATCATCTTAAATATATTTTATAATTCCTATGATTAATACAATAATACCACAAGCAATTACTATAAAACCATTTTTCTTAGTTTTAGCAACAGCACCAACATCATTCTGTAATTCTTTCTTAGTTGAGCCTTTAGGATTAATAATC
>JAEEGL016454441.1_pt1 | contig 11378 bp, 4 predicted proteins | sample 9134231 | NCBI WGS metagenome assembly JAEEGL01 (sample SAMN16246548, study PRJNA631951) | gut metagenome | biome: gut microbiome; feature: rumen; material: fiber-attached | host: Bos | place: Iran: Karaj | collected 2018-10
AATGGCAATACCCAACACTGCAAAGAGAGCATAGAGTCTCTGCTTAATCTCTTTTGCCATCGCTAATTTCTCTTCATCGGTATAGCCAGCGGTTTCGGTAGCAACTTTCTTTGCGGGTTGCGGGAAGCCTTTCTTATTGGCAAAGAAAATAATGAGTGAAATAACCATGGCAAGCGCTGATGCGATAAATGCATAATGAATACCAGTGTTATACACATCAATGTAGTCGGAGCAGAATTGGGTCGGGGTGGAAAGCAGGGTGGGGTCAATCACGGAGCTGTTCATGTTCTCGGTGAATTTCTGCGTAACCTGACCATCGGCCATATATTGGTGGCACAATACAGGCATGTCGGCGTTATAGACAAAGTTGTGGATTTTCAGCCACCATGTACGAATCAACGGAGCCACGAAAGGAGCGATTACACCACCGATGTTGATAAACACGTAGAAAATCTGGAAACCGCTGTCGCGTTTGTCTTTGGCTTCGGCCAAGGCTTCGGGACCTTTCTTGGCGGCTTCGGCTTCGAAATTGTCGTACATCTGACCTACCAGAGCCTGCAAGTTGCCCTTGAACAGACCGTTACCGAAGGCGATGAGTAACAAGGCCACGCAAGTGAAGATCAGGATAGCCCACCAAGAGCCGTTATGGTCAACAATCAAACCACCCTCTTTGCTGAACAACGGGATGGCTAAAGCGATGTATCCAAAAGCCATAAGGGTTACACCCCATTGGATGGTGTTGTTGTATTTCTGGGTGCGGTCGGCAATGATACCACCCACCAAACTCAAAATGTAGATGCCGAAGTAGAAAACGGAAAAGATAATTCCCGCAACCTCTTTCGGCAAACCGAATTTCGATACAAGAAATAAGGTCAGCACGGCATTCATGATGTAATAGCCGAAACGCTCGCCCATGTTACTCAATGCGGCGGCAACTAGTCCTTTCGGATGCTCTTTCTTGGCCTTCACAATGTAGAAAACCAAGAAGGGAATCACGACGATCAAAATGGCACACAAAATGACCAAGGACGCATTTGTTTCCCATAAGTGTTTCATAAATGATTAAATTTTAGTGAATAATAAAATGAATATAGTATTTCATATTAAGTTTGCAAAAATACAATTTTTTTTTGAATTGGATGGCGGTTTTCTTTCGCGTTATAACACAGCCGCCGAAAGAATTTTTCGGATATAGGCATTGAGAGACATGCCAGAGGATTGTGCTGTAAGGGCGATTTTCGCATGAAGTTCAGCAGGAATGCGCACATTGAAACTGCCGCTGTACGACTTATGTAATGGAATTCCGTTCTCTTTGCAATGGATGATGTAGTCATCCACAGCGTTGCGAAAATCTTCCTGCAGCTCTGTAAGCGTAGACCCTTCGTAGGTGATAAGGGTGCTCTTGTCTAAACCAAGCACTTTCCCATACAGCGTGTTGTCGCTGAGGTCGGCCTCTATGCTGCCGATAAATCCCTTGTAATTCAGTGTTTCCATTATATTAAATTGTTGTTTTCTAAAAATGATAGGATGTCTTTTAATGCAATCTCTTTTATTACTTTTGTTGGATGTGGTTTGTGGGCTAAGTATTGTACTTTCAGTTCTTTGTTATAAAAACGAATTCGAGAACCGGATGTTTTGCCCTTGTTGTCTATCACAAATCCCAACTGAGATAATAGTGATTCTAATTCCGCGTATGTGAAATCTTTGGGAAGTGATTGTAGTTTTTTGATTAGTTTTTCCTTCTTGCTCATCTGTAACTAAATTTCAGTTGCAAAAATACAATTTTTTTTTGAATTGCAGATTGTAAAACGAAAAAAGCACCCCATTAGGGGTGCAGTCATAGATATACCGCCCCGCCAATGTTGTCGCGTGCCGCCCCCGTCACATCCGCCAGACAGTTGCACTCGCCACGCAACCGCAACAGCCCCAAAAAGGCGAAGATGATCGCCTCCTTGAAATCCACCGTGGCCTCGTCGGGAATCACGACCATGGTGTTCGGCGCGTGCCAGCGGATGCGATCCATCAGGTAGCTGTTCTTCGCCCCGCCGCCCGTCACCAACACCGATTGTATGTTATTGACATTCAGTATTCTGCCAATCTGTACGGCGATATGTTCCACCGAGGTGCGGAGCAGGTCCTGTGGCATCGCCCCCTCCCGGTCGAGCAACGGCACCACCTCGCGGTCGAACCACTCCTTGCCGAGCGATTTCGCCCCGCATTGCGTGTAATAGGGCAGCGCGTTGAGCGCGTCCGTCAGCGCATCCACCAGGTAGCCGTCGCGCGCATAGATGCCGTTCGGGTCGTACGGCCTGCCGAGGCGCGCCGCCAGCGTGTTCAGCAGCATGTTGCACGGCGCGATGTCGAACGCCACCCGCCGGCCGCCGCTGTCGAACGAAATGTTGCAGAAACCGCCCAAATTCAAACAGGCCGCATAGCCGCCAAACAGCAGCTGGTCGCCAATCGGCACCAGCGGCGCGCCCTGACCGCCCAACGCCACATCCGTCGTGCGGAAGTCGCAAACCGTCGGAATGCCCGTCGCCGCCGCAATCACCGCCCCGCTGCCGATCTGCAACGTGAGGCCCCGCTGCGGCTGGTGAAACACCGTCTGCCCGTGCGACGCGATAAAGTCGGGACGTACGCCCACCTCCTGCAAAAACGCGTTCACCTGCCGGCCGACGTGCGCCGCAAATGTGCGGTCCAGCTCCACCAAACCAAGACCGTCCAACGTGTCGGCCTCTTTCAGTCTTTTGCGGAATGGCTCGTCGTAATTGGTTGTTTTACAACTGATTATTTTGTATCTCCATCGACTGTTTTCATAAAAGAACTGGCATAAGGCCATGTCCAAACCGTCTAACGAGGTGCCCGACATGAGACCGAGACCGATGGAAGAGGGGGAGAGAAAATTGTTCATAAGGGAGGATTTGTTTTCGAGGTGATTATTCTGTGGTGGGGAGTAGGGTAGGGGAGATGGCGTCCTCCACGCGGAAGTCGCCGACACGGGTGCGTCGCAAGGCCGTGAGGTGCGCGCCGCTCTCCAGGGCCAGACCGAAGTCGCGGGCGATGGAACGGATGTAAGTTCCTTTGGAACAGACGATTCTGAAATCCACATCGGGCAGCTCGCAGCGGGTGATTTCAAACTCCGAGATGGTGATGGTGCGCGGGGTGATCTCCACATCCTCGCCCTGCCGAGCGTAGGAGAACGCCCTTCGGCCGGCGATGCGGATGGCCGAGAACTGCGGGGGCACCTGCTGCTGCTCCCCGATGAACGATGCCGCTGCTGCCCGTACCATCTCTTCTGTGATATGCTCTGTGGGATAGTGGCCGTCCACCTCCTTCTCCATGTCGTAGCTCGGGGTGGTCTCACCCAGCCGGATCGTGCCGGTGTACTCCTTCTCCCGCGACTGGAACTGCTCGATCTGCTTGGTGCATTTGCCTGTGCAGATGATCATTACGCCCGTCGCCAGCGGGTCGAGGGTGCCGGCGTGCCCCACCTTCACCTTCTTGCCGAATCGGTGCTTCATGCCCCATTTCACCTTCGATACGAGGTCGAACGAGGTGCACTGGTAAGGCTTGTCAAACACCAACACGTTGTCTTCTTGCTGGTAAATATTTTCGTCGATGGTGAACCTAGCGGAGTGGATAATCTTCATGCTGCCTATCGTCATTAAAATCGGCTGCAAAGTTACAACTTTTTCACATCCCCTCATCCTTTCATCCTTTCATCCTTTCATCTTTTCCTCCTTTCCTCTTTTCATCTTTTCATCCTTTCATCTTTTCATCTTTTCATCTTTTCATCCTTTCATCTTTTCATCTTTTCATCTTTTCATCTTTTCATCTTTTCATCCTTTCATCTTTTCATCTTTTCCTCCTAAAAAATTTTCAACATTTGCTGAGTGCAATTGATTTTTTATTAAATTGCAGCCGTTTTTAGTATTTGGATGGAAAAGGATTAGATGATTTCTAAATTCTTGATTGTCCGTTTATTGAAACGTTAGGTTCTTTGTGTGCCATGCTAGAACAAGGGCAAAATGTGCTCCGAAATCTTCCAAATTATTCACAATTCGCTGTTGATTGCTCTTGAAAATGCGCCCTTGCTGACATGTTACGGTTGATATCTTTTGTAGGAAGTATTCATACGAAAAGTAACATTACAAAAACATTAAAGTAAAAGTATTATAATATCCTCATCATATAGATAATTAGTAATTAAAATCTTAATATTTATGAAAGCAACTTCTACCCTTTCACAAGCTAACAAATCCGGAAACCGCACCGCATCCCTCCTCGGGAAATGCGTGATGCTGTTCACCATCGCCCTCTGCGCCCTGATACCAGCAGGCACAAGGGCACAAACCACAGTAACCATAGGTACTGGAACAAGTACTTATAATCACATTCCCGTCAACAATTTTTATAATTATACGTGGAATCAGATTATTTACACTTCAAGTGAACTTCAACCAGGTACTATCACATCTATAGGTTTTCAATATTCCTATAGTTCTGCTTCAACAGTCAAGAATAATGTTCAGATATATATGGCTACTAACAGCAAGTCCTATTTCTCTAGCACGACTGATTATGTGACAAGTGGTTTTACACTAGTTTATAGTGGAAATTTGAATTGTTCTCAAGGATGGAATGATTTCCAGTTACAGACACCGTATAATTATTCAGGAAGTGGCAATTTGATAGTAGCAATTGTGGACCAGTCAGGTTCTTATAATGGTAGTTCGTACAAGTTTTATGGTACTACCACTTCAAGTGCGATGACTATTAATTACTATTCGGATAGTTATTATTCATCGTCTGCTACCTCTCCGAATTCAAGTATGAATTCTTACCTTCGTTCATATCGTCCGAATACACGTTTTACCATCACTACTAGTGGTGGCGGCAGTTCCTCCTCCGATTGTGTGGTACTGGGTTCTGCTTCAACTACTGATAGCTATCTCCCTACGTATGAGTTTTATTGTTATTCTTTAACACAACAGATATATACAGCAAGTGAAATCGCAGCTGCTGGCGGAGGCGCTGGCAATATTACGAGTATTGCTTTCAATGTTTCCAGTATCGGAAGTGTTACTTCAGGAAGAAATCTTACTTTCTATTTGAAACACACCAACAAGACATCATTTACTGGGAGTTATGATTGGGAAAGCATTTCCGCTTCCGATATGGTCTATAGCGGTACAGTTCAGTACTCTGCGGGTTGGATTACCATTCCGCTGAATACTCCTTTTGCATACGATGGCACCAGCAATCTCTTGCTCTGTGTGGATGACAATACAGGATCATATGTATCCTCAGCCTCAAAATATGTGTATAGTGCAACAAGTCAAGCTATTCGTGTATATTCTGATGGAACCAACTATGTTGCGACTTCTCCCACCAGCTATAGTGGAACTGTTATGAGTTACAAGAATAATCTCAAACTCTGTATAGAGGCAAGTTCCACCTCCTGTGAAGCCCCGTCCAACCCGACGGCCTCCAACATCCAGTCGAATTCGGCTACAGTCGCTTGGAGTGGAGGTAGTGGCACTTACGACGTGGAATATAAGGCCGCGTCTGCCGCATCTTGGACTCGTCTCGTCTCCAGTACAAGCAGTACACAGAGATCCATATCGGGACTCAACCCCAATACCTCTTATCAGGTTCGGGTGCGTAGCGTGTGTAATGGAGATGAGAGCGCTTGGAGAAGTGTTACCTTTACCACCTTGCAACTCATCTGCCCCGATGTGGCAGTGATCGGTAACGGCGGTACAGCTACTAATAGTTACCTTCCGTCCACTTCTTTTTATAACTATGGTTATTCTCAGCAGATCTATACTCCATGCGAGGTCGGTAGGGCAGGTACTATTAGCAGCATATCTTTCTATAATAGTGGTAGTACCCAGTCCAGAACGTACGATGTCTATTTGAAGCATACCAATAAGACGCAGTTTTCCAGTGGTACTGACTGGGAAACGGTAAGTGCTGCCAATAGAGTGTACACGGGCTCTACCGTTACAACCCTGACGGCCGGTACATGGACAACCATCTATTTTGACACACCATTTCAATATGATGGTGTAAGCAACCTTTTGGTGGCCATGGACGACAATACAGGAAGTTATACGTCAAGTACATATTTCTATGTATATCCTACCGATGGTAGTTTGAGTCAGGCCATGTATGTTTATGGTGATGGTACGAACTATAACCCGCTCAGCATGTCTTCTACTTCGGGTTCTCTTGTCACCTCTAAAGACCAACTGCACTTTGGCATCTGCGACCAGGTGCCAATAACTGGCTCTGTTAATATCACGGCAACAGCTGGCACTGGCGGCAGCGTGAGCGGTGCGGGCACGCACACCGCGTGTACTAACGTCACCCTCACCGCTACCCCCTCCACCTGCTACAAGTTTGTGAACTGGACTGAGAACGGCAGCGTGGTCTCCACCAGCGCCTCCTACACCTTCATGGCGCAGGCTAACCGTACCCTCGTGGCCAACTTCACACCGCTCACCCTCACTCTCTCCACTACCCCCTCTGCCATCTCCTGCGTTGACCAGGGTACTGAGGTCACCCTCACCGCATCCTCTAACGTGTCGCCCAGCTACAACTGGAGCTACACGGGCACGGCAGGCAGCGCGTCGAGCAACACCTATACTGTAACCCCCGCGGAAGGCACCAATACCTATACCGTGAGCTTCACTTATAGCGGATGTAACATGAGCCAAAGCAAAACCGTCACCCTCATGCCGGAAATCACAACGGCTTCCAGCGAAACGGGTGAGCTTTGCCTCGGCAACAGCGCCACCCTTTCCGCCACCTCAGCCCTCACTGGTAATACCTACCAGTGGAACAACGGTGCCGGCAGCGGCGCTTCCGTCACGGTGTCGCCCACCGTCAGTACCACCTACACCGTTACGGCCACCTCCACCGGCGGCTGTTCCGAAACAGGTACCGTTGAGGTGCCGGTCAATACCAACGTGGCACCTGGTAGTATTGGCAACGGCGAGGCGTGCGCTTCCGACCTTACCGCCATCATCCCCTCTGTTGCACCGGCTTCGGGATGCGGCGTTATAGAATATGAATGGCACGTCGGTGAAATCACCACCGCACGTTCCACCAACCCCGAGGGCGAGCTTACCGCTTCCCAGTTGGCAAGCCTCGGCGCGGGTAACCACACCGTAACCCGTACCTTCTACGATGAGGGCGGCAACACCGGCACTACGGCTCCCGCCACCCTCACCCTCAACCCGCCCACAAGCGGCCCCACTGTGACGGGCGTTACCGAGTTGTTCTGCGGGAACTCCACTACCCTCACTGCCACCTCCTCCTTCAGCGGCGAACATCTCCAATACCGCTGGTACTCTGATCCTAACGGACAGAACCTGGTGTGCGAGGGCAACGTGTTCCAAACTCCCGCTATCACCGAAAACACCACCTACTATGTGCAAGTGACCGACGAATATCTGGATGCAACCGCTACCGATTTCAACTATACGGGAGCCGCGCAAACCTACAATATCCCCGCCCATACCGATTTCCTCCAGCTCGAGGTTTGGGGCGCACAGGGCGGCGGCCAACAGACCAATGGGAATTCCAGCGCCGGTGTTGGCGGCAACGGTGGTTACTCCGTGGGTAAGATGCCCGTGAATGGCGGTGAAACCATCTATGTATATGTTGGCGGCGAAGGCCAGGAGAGCTCAGGACTTGCGTATGGCGGTTTCAACGGCGGCGGCACCAACTATGGCTCTGGCTCCAGTGAGCCGGGATGCGGTGGTGGCGGCGCTACCGATATCCGTCTGAACGGCAATACCCTTTATGACCGTATCATCGTGGCCGGTGGTGGCGGCGGCGGCGGCGAAGACTCCGGCGACCAAGGCGGCTATGGCGGCGGTGAAAGCGGCGGTGCTGGCAACGCTTACAGCTATCAGGGCACGCAGACCGCTGCTGGTACTGGTGCGGTCTTTGGCATCGGAGCCAGTGCAGGCAACGACGGTGGTGCCGGTGGCGGCGGCTGGTATGGTGGTGGCACCTACGGCGGCTCTCAAACCATTCCGTCTTCTTATTCAGGGTCTGACTGTAACGGTGGTTCCGGCGGCTCCGGCTATGTGTGGACCGCAGCCACCGCTTCCTACGCACCTACAGGTTATAATGTGCCCGCTTCTTATTATTTGACTGAAGCACAAACTATTGCAGGTAATCTCTCTTTCCCCGCTCCTGCTGGTGGAAATGAAACCGGACACGAAGGCGACGGCCATGCCCGTATCACTGCTTATCGCTATGTGCAGGCCCAGTGCCCCTCCGAACTGACCCCCGTCAACATCACCGCACAGCAAATGCCCGCCCCCGTGGTGGAGGTGCGCTCTGCTTGTGTTGGTGAACCCTCCGAATTGGTGGTCACCAACCCCGAATCTGGCTACCAGTATCAGTGGAGCACCGATCCTAACTTCAGCCAGATTGAGTTCACGGGTACTACCTATACCCCCACTGTGAATGCTTCAACTACCTACTATGTGCGTAGCGTGGCAGGTGCCGAAACTGAAACTTATAATTTTGAATATACAGGTGCTGTACAGACCTATACGGTTCCCATTGGTGTTTCCCGCGCTCGTCTCGAAGTGTGGGGCGCTCAGGGTGGAACTGCCCCCGGTAATACCGAAGGCGGACGTGGCGGCTACTCCGTCGGTGAAATGACGGTAAGCCCCGGTATGACGCTGAATGTGTATGTCGGTGGTCAGGGCGGTTACGGCAGTAATGTGACCGGCGGCTTCAATGGCGGTGGTTTGGGTTACTCATCCAACTCCCGCACGATGACCTCTGGCGGTGGCGCTACCGACATCCGTGTGAACAGTACCTCTCTCTACTCTCGCGTGATAGTGGCTGGTGGTGGTGGCGGCGGCTATGAGACTGGCGTCTCTGGCGACGGCTCCACAGCCTGCTACGGCGGCGGCTTGACTGGCGGTACTGGTTCTGGATATAGCGCATCTCGCTATGGACAAGGTGGAACACAGACCTCAGGCGGTGCAGCAGCTACTGACCAGTCTTGGGGTGGTACCGTCTATGATGGTTCCTTCGGTGTTGGCGGCTACTCCGTGAGCGCAGGCTACTCTAACGGTGGCGGCGGCGGCTGGTACGGCGGTGGTGCGTCCACACCCGATGGTGGCGCAGGCGGTGGAAGCGGCTATGTCTATACTTCTTCCACAGCATCTAATTATCCTTCTGGCTGTTTGTTGAATAATGCCCTATATCTGACCGATGCCCAAACGATTGCGGGTAACACCGCTTTCCCCGCACCTGATGGAACAAATGAAACAGGTCACACTGGCAACGGCTATGCCCGTATCACGCTGCTTGATCTCTCTTCCGATGCCTGCCCGTCTGAAGTGCGCACGGTGGAAATCAATCCCGCTTCGGCACCGAGCTTCACCCTCACGGCTTCTTCCAACGCCTACTGCGCCGGCAGCTCCCCCGTGGTGCTTACGGCCCAGAACCCCTCCTCCAGCATCGTCTCTTATGAGTGGAGCGACGGAGTTACCACTACCGTCAATACCCATGAGGTGACTCCCGGCCATACCACCACCTACACTGTAACAGCCTCCAATGGCACATGCGGCGTGGCCCAGAGTGTCACCATCTCCGTCGATGCCCCCGAAGTGACCCTCTCGGGTACCGATAACGGCGAATGTATTGAGGCTGGTACCGAAGTGACCTTGAACGTGATGGGAGGTAGCATGGATCCTGAAGTGTATGTGGGATCAATGGAAAATGTTGAGGCATATTTACCTTTGTTGAGCTGTTGGTATTACAATTCTTCGGAACAGATCTATTATCCTTCTGAAATTGGTGGCGCAGGCTATATTACCGCTATTTCATTCTATATGACTACTTGGCAGAGAAGCGGTACTGGAGTTCGTGTGTTTATGCGGAATACGAATAAAAGCTCCTTCTCCAGCACCTCTGATTGGGTTACCATGACCAATGCCGATCTGGTAGCCTCCAATGTCAATTTCCCATCCAGCTCAACTACGGGTTGGCAGACGATTACCTTGGATCAGCCATTCTATTATGATGGTACGAGCAACCTCCTGATAGGTCTCGATGCAGATTACTGCAGTTGGTCTTGTAGTAATGAATACTATACCTATTCTACTGGAGTTACCCGTGCTCTTACTTATTGGAGTGATGATTATTCATGTTTCCTTACCTCTCCTTCAGAAGCAAGTGATATTCTTGACTATAATAATTATATTAGATTTGATGTCTCTTCTGAAATTAATTATGCATGGTCAACAGGTGAGGATACCAGAGAAATCACGGTTGCTCCCAACGAGACCCAGACCTATACCGTCACGGTGACCGATAATGATCATGCATGCCCCGCTATTTTGGACTATACGGTTAGAGTGAACCCCACGGTGGAAATCGCTCCCGAGAATCCGATGATTTGTCCTGGTGGTGAAATTACCCTCACCGCCTCAGATGCAGAAAGCTATCTGTGGAATACGCTTGATAATACAGCTTCCATCACTGTGGGTGCTGGCTCATACAGCGTGTCCGCAACGGATGAATATGGCTGTCATGGTACTGCCGAGGCTACCGTGAGTACCTTGGCTACCCCCTCCGCTGGTCAAATCGCCAACATGGAAGTTTGCCAGTCTGACAATGAAATTACCCTCGCTTCGATTGCCCCTGCTGACGGCGGCGGCAATGTGCAGTACCGCTGGACCATCGGCAGCAGTGTCACCACTGGGTGGAGCGAGAACTTGGTTACTTATACCCTCTCTGCTCAAGAGCGTGAAACCCTTGGTACAGGCATTTTCAACGTGTCGCGTGAGTTCAGAGATGATTGCGGCAATATTGGCTCCGCTACCGGCACTCTCACCATCAACCCGCCGATGGCGGCTCCTTCCGTGACGGGTGTCACCACTCTGTTCTGCGGACAGAATACCACCCTTACCGCTTCCACATCCGTGGCAGGTAATATTGTGTATCGTTGGTACTCCGATCCCGAAGGACAGAACCTCGTGTATGAGGGTAGTGAATTCGTTACGCCTGCGTTAGACGCAACCACTACTTACTACCTGCAAACCGTGGAAGTCCCGTTAGTCAACGTCCCCTATGATTTCTCTTATACCGGCAGCGTACAGTCTTGGCCCGTCCCGGCAGGCGTTACTGAAGTTCAGCTCGAGGTTTGGGGCGCACAAGGCGGCACTTACAGCTCATACACCGGAGGATTGGGCGGTTATTCTGTTGGAACCCTGTCTCATCTTGAGGGTGTGAATACGCTTAATGTGTATGTGGGTGGAGCTGGCACCACGACCACCGCTGCAGGTTATAACGGCGGTGGTGCTGGCGTGAGCAGCGGCCGTGGCGGTGGCGGTGCT
>JAEEGL017152701.1_pt1 | contig 11378 bp, 12 predicted proteins | sample 9134231 | NCBI WGS metagenome assembly JAEEGL01 (sample SAMN16246548, study PRJNA631951) | gut metagenome | biome: gut microbiome; feature: rumen; material: fiber-attached | host: Bos | place: Iran: Karaj | collected 2018-10
AAAAATACATCTTTTTTTCGTCAATTGCAAAATCTCGCCCGAGTTTTTTTGCTTAATTGACGGCGACTTCGTCTTTATCGTTCCCGCCGGCTTATTTTGCCGTCACATATCCCAACGCCACAGCCGCAATCCCCAGCACGAAACTTCCCAATGTATAGATGGCGAACAGCGTGTATTCATTGGCCTGCAGCATCGTCAGCCCTTCTTTGGAGAATGTCGAGAAGGTGGTGAACCCGCCGCAGAATCCCGCCATAAGCAGCAGGGACAATGCCGGGGAAAAGCTTTGGAAGCGGCTTGTCGCGCCCCACAGGAGTCCGATGAGCAGACATCCTGCAAGGTTAACGGCGAATGTGCCCCAGGGAAAGCCGCCGGCGGCATGGTTCACGGTCTGCGATATGAGGTATCTGCAGATGCCGCCGATGCCGCTTCCGATGCCGACCAATATGATGTCTTTAATCATTTGCGTAACTGTTGTTCTGATTATATTTGCCCAATGATTCATTGCGCTGCAAAGATACGAAATAAAGTTGATAATGTCACACAGAAATCACGCATATTTTGCTTTGACGATCGTAGAAGTTGGTGTCATTCTTCATGCATTATGTGGACTCTTTAATGGCGCTAATATATACCCACGAGTTACCTTGTTGATGGCAATTTCTTCCAGATAGCCCTGTTGCACTAAGTCTGACAAATCTTTTCTCGCCGTCATGGAAGAGACAGAGAACAATTCTTGCGCATCTCTTACTGTAAAGACTGTTTCAGACTCGTCAGTTAACCTTTGAAGTATTATGGCCTGACGCTGATTGATATTGCCTGCTATCATGAATGTACTTGCAGCCTTTTTCTCTTTTTGTTTACGCAGAATATAGTCGCGGAGTTGCTGGAAGGAGATTTCAAGCGCTCTCAGGTTATAGGCAACAAAATAGCCCATGTCATTTCCGTCGTTCTCTGTATATCGGAACGCTTTCTCGTAGCTTGCTTTCGACTTGGAAATAACCCTGGATATAGACATATATTCTGTCAACTTGTAGTTCTCTTTCAGCATATACCAATAGAATAAGGCACGTGCTGTCCTACCGTTTCCGTCAACAAAGGGGTGCATATAGGCCAGCATGAAGTGGACAATAATGCCCTTGATGATAGGATGGATGAAAGTACTTTGGTTGTCGTTGTTGAAGAAATCGCATAGTGTTTCTACAAACTCAGGAATTTCTTTAAATGTAGGTGGGGTATAGACGACATCTCCCTCAATCATGTCTGCCACAACAACATTGTCATTTGTTCTAAAACGTCCAGAATACTCGGGGTTATCCAAAGTCTTTTCCGTCATTAACCGATGGATATACAGCAAGCGCTCTTCCGATAAGGGGTCGTCCTTATGATCTACTATATATTGAATGGTGGCATAGTTGTTGGCTATCATCTGTTGTGCCTTGTTCTGAGGTGACTTCTTCTTCCTCAACATTTCCTTTGCCACAACTCGAGTAGTGGAAGCCCCTTCCATCTTACTGGAATAGATAGCTTCTTCCATCAGCGAACTCGACAGATAGTATCTCTTTTCTGGACTCTGAGCATCGTTGCCATCTTCCCAAAAAACACCAAACTTCATATCAAAGTCATGACACATCCGCTGCATTTGACTGGTTATACACAGATTGATGCCATATTTTTCCCATACAGTCATCATGCCTCTCAGCCGTAAGGCTTTGACATGAGCCCAAAGCATTTGGGGTGTATATCCCTCAGGCAACGTTTTATATTTTACCTTATCCCAATACTCATAGTCGGCATTGACCTTGTCAACGAGTGGGGCTATCTCCACATCACATCCCTTCATCAGCGCATTGACGAGCGTCTTTCTGTCAATCTTTGGTGGCAATTCTATCATAATACCAACTTTAATATTTTTGCCGCAAAGATACAAATAAAATCTCAAATATCTGCCAATTCTTGCAAGTTTTTGCAAAATTAGCAAGAATTTGCTATTTTTTCTTTTATAAACACTTCTGCCCTCAGACATCTTAAAGCCCCTGGGATTTGTTGTAGCAAAAAGTCAAAGATCGCTTGTCATTCCGGATTGACTTTTCCTGATTTCGTTTCAAAACTCACCCAAAACGCCCTAAAACACGGGGAAAAACACCGATTTTGAACCCTTTGGGAACAGTCTGAGAACAGTCTGGGAACATTACGAGTAAGCGAGTGCAGAGACAAGCTTGTTTGATCTCTGCCGAGCGTGAGTAATGTCTGCGGCGAGTAGCCGCGAACAGTCTGACGACAGTCTGAGAAGCCTCAACGGACATAACGGACAAGCGTTAATTGTGTCCGTAATGTTACAGGAAAAGCATCGTCACTTTCGTTTCGTATATTTTGCTTTGACAATCTCGTAGGAGTTCTGGGTAAGTTCCTTTAGCAGCTCATCGGGGGCTGTCGCTGGATTAATGCCAATCCAATGTTTGGGCGATTCGTTATAGGGATTCCCGATGCATTCGTGCTGTGCTTTCAGGTCTTCGATGCGCTCCGGCTGACATTTGAGCGAGATGACGGAGAAGTCGTTGCAGTCGAAGAACGAGAACATGTGGCCCGAGACGTAGAACACCAACACGCCCTCTCCGTTTTTGAATTTCTGGAACGGGAGCTTTTCCTCCACATCATCGCCCAAAGACAGGCAGTACTCGCGATAGTCTTCGATATTCATTGTGTCCGGAAGGATTATTTTTATTCAGAACCTCACTCGGCATTTCCGGCACGGAGTATCAAAGCCAGGAGAAGGAGTTTTTTCATAACAGTTTCAGTATTTTCGAGGGCAAAGATAAAGAAAAATATTGAACAAACAGTTATGCGACCCTATTTTTCCGGATAACTATAAAAAAATTTTTGATAACTATGCAGTAAAAATTGGAAGGGCTATGGGGTTATGAATAATCAAAAGTCCGCAAAAAGATGACCGCCATACAAGAGACTCTACAGGTTTCAAGCATGACGGTACTTTATTTATATTAAGGAGATGGAGGAGGGGCTATTTCTTTGAAAGGAACTCAGACAGAACTCTAAGTTTATCCTTAAATGCTTCTATCTTCTCAACTTGATCAGATTTCAATCCTTTGATGTTTTCACCACATGTGGTGCAAAAAGCAACGTCCTTATCATTTTTATGGCCATTTCCACAGATAAACAATTCCTTTTCCTTAGAGAACATTCCTCCTTTACCCATTTCTATTTTCCCTTTGTCAGGAATCGCGTCTAGAATCAGATTTATCTCCTCCATGTATTTTAAGTCTTCAAGGGAATAAAGGGCTTTATCACAATCTAATATCTCAATGGCTTTATTCAAATCATTTTTTGCCACATCCAAAACTTTCTTTGGGTTAAACAACCTACAATTTCTAATAATGTGAGCATATGTAACACTCACATCCGTTTTTTCACCGCTATTATCGTATGAATTAACTTCTTTGCAATCTACGATATATGGTTCAGCATAGATGGAATAAACGATATCACAGGCCTCATCATAATCAATTTGATTTACGAGAGTTTCGATATTGGCCCTATTTTCACTGTTGCGCAAATACTTATAATAGCAATTCTTTACGAGTAATTTTATCGTCTCTAATGACGGGTTCTCCATCATAAACGACCACTCCTCTTCCGAATATATCACAGAACCGGTGGCAATAACCTCTCTTAAGCTCTGCTGCTTTAATTCTAGAGAAATCACGTCGGCAGAAATCAATCCTGTATGCTGAATGTTTTCCGCCTGTTTACTAACACACTCTACAACACATGCTGTTCCAGAGGCGGATAACATAAACATGGATTTTCCTTTGCCGGAGATTTCATCAAAATCAATTGAAAAACCTACAATCGCATTGCCGCCAACCTTTTGGACCTTTAGCATCAATTCTTTCGTGGCTTCTTTATACATGAGGTCCATCTTTCGTTGATAACTTCCTGAGTTACCACCAAAGATGTCTGTAAAAGATGCTGCAAAATCCGAAAAGATGTTAGTACCGATAACAATATTGGCATTGATCACACCTAAATATTTGTTGATGTTATATCCATCAAGAGTGGATGTTGTTGAAACTAGAATATCCTTCATTTTTTCATCTGTCTTTAGCATTACGAAGCTACTTCGAGGCCTCCTTCTTTATCTGATTCTCTATTCGCTGATTTAAGAACTTTAAGGAAAGTGAGATGTTGGCTAAAACATTTAGCATGCCCCAGAAAATGACAGTTAAGAATAAAACAAAGATTGTCACCACTAAGCCCGTCGGATTAAAACTTCCTCCAACGTATATGAGGGTACATGCGCAGAGAATTGCGCAGACGATTCCTACCTTTAGAAGAATATCTGCAACTCTAAACAGGACATTCTCATCATTGTAATCACGAATAAAGTCGGAGATATTTGTTGCTCCATTTGAATTGTTTCCCATAGTTATTTTTGTGGTTAATTAATTTAAATATCTAATATTTAGAGAAGAACAAAGAAAATTAGGAATATCTGCACTACATAGCCAAAGATGGCAACCATTATCTTGGCGTGAGTCTGGTACTAGTCCCGGTGTTTCTCTTGTTATTATATTGAGTCTGTTTTGTGAATATTATCTTGCAACCTGTTATATAACAAATCTATATCCTTAATGTAAATAGGGTCATTACCATGCCTTTCTAAGTAAATTGTCCATTTGTCTTTACTTAACTCAATAGAAACGCCATCATTACCTAAATACGAATATTTGACAGTAGCACCGTCTGGTGCAGGGATCTTTTGCTTTTCTTTCATCTCATTAATAGCATTGCAAAAAACTTTCACTTCAGACATTTCCATTAGAGCATCTGTTCGATTTAAACCAAGATGGCTAATTCCCAAAAATGATAGACTCACATTCCCTATTGCCAGTTTTTTTATGTAAAAATAAAACTTTACATTACTATTTCCATAATAAGAAGGGACCTCTAATTCTGGAAGATGATAGGTAAATTCTGTTAAGACATTGCCAGATTTAGAAATCACGTCTTCATATTTAACAGATTTTTGTTCGACTGTTGTACTAGGCTTGTTTGTAGTCCTACTTACCACCTTTTGCGCATCAGCCTCAATAGTTAGCGACACCGCAGCTATAACTACTATGATTAGATTTTTTTTCATATTGTAAGATTTTATATGATTATTAGACTATATGAAATACCTTTAAATCCACGACAAAAGCCAATTTCTTATCAGATCTAGAATTAATATTATTTTGGCTCAATCGCAATTACTACAAATTTCCCTCTTTCTGATAAATAAAATGACCCCTTTGATGATTTTTCGTTAGAAGACCAGCTTTTCCATTCGCAATTGATAGAGGTATATATCTTATTTGGATTTACATAATCTGAATCATATTCTATCACTTTCTTATACTCTTTCCCCCAAAATGATGAAAAGAAATGTTCCATTTGTTTGGAAACCGCTTCGCCTCCTTTACTCCAATCCAGTCCGTCTCTTAATTGAATTCCACCAATTTTGAGAAGTTTACGGTTATAACGATTAACTATTATATTGGCATCTGAAAGATGCGTACCAATTTGCACCTTACTCAATACAAACGAAGATACTCCGTTTCCGTCAAACTCATCTTCTTTTTCTTTTTTAACGATATTATCCCTAAAAGCAAGTATAACATCAGACTCATTGCAATTACCCCAATCAAGATCATTAATAATCTTATCAATACTGATGGGACTTTGCGAAAATGTATTAAATACTAAACTTAGAGATAATAATGTGAAATAAAATCTTTTCATAGTGCATCACTTAGGATATTTGTCATATGCGATCAACAAAACTCGTCTAAACTCTAAAAAGTAATCGTTAACTTCTGAAGTTTTTGATCTTATCCTCGGAACTAACTTCTTGAGCCATTATTTAATTTTTAGAAATTTGACTCAAAAGGGTCTTGGTTGTTGTTTTGCGTTCTTCAATCCCTTTTATAAAATCATTGAAAAACATCAAAAAACGTTCCGATTTAAGTTCTACATCTATATTTTTAAGAATGGTTTCAAATCGAAGTTTTATTACGCCCTTTTTTGCTATTGAATCTATATTTTCTTTGGAAATATTATAAACGGGGCTAAGATAATATTTTCCGTCGTTATATTCGCTATCACAACCTTCTTTAACAGTTAAAGTCAAAGTACTTCCATCTTCATGCTTTATTAACAATCGTCCTCCATCTTGAATACTATAGCTTTTGTTACATGGCATTGTAAAGCTAATCGTATACTGTTCTTGGGGGACTTCGTTAATTGGAAGTAATAACAAATAATCCATCCGCATGGGTAAAAAGGGAGACCCCAAGTCTGGACATAAATCATACGTGAGGAATTTTGACGGAGTACTTATAAATCTGAAAGAACCATCTTTTGTCTTCTTTGAATAATTATAGTAGCCATATTCATCTTGCGCATGACAATAAACAATTAGACACAGGAACAAACTGCATAATATACTTTTTTTCATTGTATTCATATGGGGTGCTTATATGCCATTTCCCATCGGCTCCAGTTCATTATTATTTATATAATTCGATTGCAATATTTACAGCATCTACGGCTGCTTGTATAGAACATTCGAAAAGCTCTTTGGTAGTACGTAATTCTCCGCTATACCAATAGAGTTTTTCTACCTTGTACTCTTCTAACAAACGATGCGCTTCTCGCTCTATCCTTCCAAGGTTTCGTTCAACATTCCAGATTTTTATGTATTTCCAATTCGAACAACCGGCATAGCCTCCTTCACTATTCAAGCGATATTCCCGATCTTCCAATGATTCCTTATTAGATTTATCCTTTTCCTCTGTTATGCCAACTTTGCAGTATTTACCTCCGCAGGCAACATAAATAACTCCTCCAAGATTTTCTCGATTTTGAAAGGCAATATTTGCAGGTCTGCATACGATACAATGGCCAGAGCGAGTTTTCAGTCGATGGCCATTATTGCAATAGTTATAAATCACGAAACGACAGTCGTGCTCTTTAGCTATTTCCCGGACTTCTTTGTAACGCAACCCACGAGCGTCATAAAAGTCATTGGTTGACAATCCGTGTGCAGTAATAAAGTCCTTTTCCTCTTTGGTTAAAATTTTATCAATGTCATTCATAGTATACTTAAAGGTCAAATATTTACTTACAACAAAAGGCGTAGACATTCGCCATACGCCTTAGAGGTTCACCACAAACCCACATACCAATATGGAAAAGCCTACGCCTATATAGGGCGGCTCTCATTGGTATGTGTTTGCTCTCTTTTCTTCGAGTGGTGATTTCTAAGGCAATCGAGCAATTATGTCTTGTGTTCCTCACGGAATACGCTGCAAATATACGATTTTTTATTTAATCGACAATTATTTGGAGAGGAATTTCACGGTTTCCGCTCCATTTTTTCAAAAATCGAAAATGCAAACATCCGCCCGAGGCGAACGCTAAGTGGAGCTTGTTCCGACTTTGCTGAGGCGAGTAGGATGTCTACGGAGCGAAGCTTCGTGAAGTTGCAAAGATGATGCGTCGTTCAGCTCTGCCATAATCTTATTCCCTTTCTATTAACTTTCCATCTTCAACCTCTCAATTTCCGCTTGCTGCCGGTTATAGCTGCTGAGGGCACGCTGCTTCAGGTCTTCGTATTTGGCTTTCCACTCAGCGGCTTCGGCTTGCGCCTGCACCAATTGCTATAGTTTCTATGGCTTCAATAGATTCTTTTGTACGTAAAGGCTACGACAGCGTCCAACCGTTGTCGCCGTGATAGATCATCCGGCGCGTCATGCCACCGTCGATGCAGATATTCTCACCTGTGATGAAACCGGCCTTGTCAGAACAGAGAAAAAGCACCATATTGGCGATGTCCAGCGGATTGCCGACACGACCCGCCGGCTGCTGAACGGCATCGGGACCTTCATAGACGCGATAGGACGTGTCAATCCATCCGGGCGAGATACTGTTGACCCGCACCTTGCCGGCAAAGCTGACAGCCAAAGCATGGGTCAACGCCGCAATACCGCCCTTTGCCGCCGTATAGCTTTCCGTCTGAGGCTGACTCATGCGGTCTCTCGATGAAGAAATGTTGACGATGGCCGCACCTTCAGCGAAGTAAGGGGCAAAGAGTTTGGCGAGATAGAACGAAGCCGTAACGCCAACACTCAGAGCATATTGGAACTCCTCGTAGCTGCACTCGTCGATGCCCTTCATCAACGGAAGAGCATTGTTGATGAGATAGTCCACGTGTCCTTGCTTCTCTATCACTTCCCTGGCAAACTGCTCCAGCACCTGTTTGTCTGCAAGGTCGCCCACAAAGTGATTACCCGTTTGTTTGTCGATGACACAGACTGCAGCTCCAGCCTTCCGGAACTCGTCGGCAATACAGCTTCCGATGCCTTGTGCACCACCCGTTATGACAGCAACTTTATGCAACCTGTATATCGGCGTTAAGGTTTATAATTCGTTGCAAATATACACTTTTTCTTTGAAACTACAAATATTCGGGGCAGATTTTCTTGAAATCCGCTCGTAATTTGCTTAAAAAATGCTCACGCAAATACACGACTTGCAAGCAAATAACGATTTTGTCAAAAAATCGGATTTCGAAACACGAAGAAACACACCCTTTTACGCGGCCCCAAATTATGATACAGACGGAGTATTGTTAATTTCACTCTTCTTTTCTGCCCTCGTTCTTCTACCGCGCAGAGACCGCGCAGAGACCGCACAGAGCCGCTGTTTGGCCCATTTTTTGTCAAAAGAAAGTCACGGGAGAGACGGGCTCACGCTGAAGACTGCGTGCGCGTACCATAAAAAATCTGCGGCATTTCTTGCACATGTCGGGGGAATTTCATATCTTTGCGGCATGATTTACGCTGTTGCCATAGCGATGCTCCTTTTAGGAGGCGGAATAGGATGGCTCGCGGGCCTGCTCGCGGAGCGCGCGAAGCGTGCGCCCCTGGAACAGGAGCGGGCCCAGCTGGAAGCCACGCTCACGGCGCAGCAACAGGCCGCCGCCGATCAGCTCGCCACGCAGCAACGCACTGCTGCAGAGCAACTTGCGGCGCAGAAAGAGCGCTACGAAGAAGCCCTCGCCGCCCATCAGCGCGCCGCCGCCGAACAGCTGGCCGCCGAAAGGCAACACAGCGGCGAAGTGCTCCGCCAACAGCAGCATCACTACGAGAACGCCCAGAAGCAGCAGAAGGAGAGCTTCGAGGAGACGCTGCGGCGCGTCACCGCCGAGGTGAAACTCTCGACCGACAAGATGCTGAAAGACCGCCAGAAGGAGTTTGCCGAAAGTTCCGTGCAAAACATCACGGGCATCGTCAACCCCCTGCGCGAGAGTCTGGAGCGCATGATGAAGCAGGGCGAACTGACGATGCACTCCACCGACGAGTTGCTGCGCGTCCTGAGTCACGGCAGCAAGGTGCAGGGCGACTGGGGCGAAACAATCCTCGACGAACTGCTTGAAAGTCAAGGCCTAAAGCGCGGCATACACTACGATACGCAGACCGCCCTGCGCGACGCCTCCGGTCAGACGGTGCGCTCGGAAGAAGGCGCCACACTGCGCCCCGACGTCATCCTGCATCTGGATCAGGAGCGCGAGGTGATCATCGACTGCAAGGTGTCGCTCACAGCCTTCATCAACTACGTCAACGCCGGGACGGAGGCCGAACGCCAGCAGTACCTCAAAGCCCACGTGGAGTCGCTCGAGAAACACGTGCGCTCGCTCTCGAAGAAGGACTACAGCAACTACGTCAAGCCTCCGAAGGTGCGCATGAACTACGTCATCATGTTCGTGCCCCACACGGGCGCTCTGTGGACGGCGATGAACGAGAAGCCCGACCTGTGGCGGCGCGCGATGGAGCAGAACGTGTTCATCGCCGACGAGCAGACGCTCTACGCCGCGCTGCGCATCGTGGCCCTCACATGGACGCAGATCGAACAGAGTGAAAATCAGAAGCGTGTGTTCGACCTGGCCGGCGAGATGATGGACCGCGTGGGCCAGTTCGTGAAGCGCTACGAAGCCGTCGGACGCGCACTCGACGCCGCACAGAAGGCCTACGAAGACGGGCAGCGCAAGCTGGAGCCCTCGGGCCAAAGCATCCTGCAGACCTGCGGCAAACTCATCAAACTGGGGGCCAAGCAAAGCGCCACCAACCCCCTGCCCCAACTGGAAAACAACGAAACGTGAACAGATACGACCTCAGCTCCGTGCGCGACGATTTCCCCATCCTCTCACGCAAGATCTATGACAAATACCCGCTTGTCTATCTCGACAACGCCGCCACGACGCAGAAGCCGCGCGCCGTGGTCGAGGCCATGACGGAGGAATACTACAACGTGAACGCCAACGTGCATCGCGGCGTACACTTCCTCTCGCAGCGCGCCACCGATCTGCACGAAGCTGCCCGTGAAACGGTGCGCCGCTTTCTCGGCGCCGCTTCGACGGAAGAAATCATTTTCACGCGCGGCACAACGGAGAGCATCAACCTGGTTGCCACCTCAATGGCGCGCCTCCACAGCGACGACCCCGCTCGCGAAGTCATCGTCTCGGCCTTGGAGCACCACTCCAACATCGTCTCCTGGCAGCTGGCGGGATTCCGTCTGCGCGTCATCCCCATGAGCGACGACGGCGAACTGGATCTCGCAGCCCTTGAAGGGCTCTTCTCGGAGCACACCTGTCTCGTCTCCGTGACGCATGTGAGCAACGTGCTGGGTGTGGAGACACCCGTTGAGAGAATCATCCAAACGGCACATACTCACGGCGTTCCGGTGCTCGTGGACGGCGCTCAGAGCGCCCCTCACAGACGCATCGATGTCGAGGCACTCGACTGCGACTTCTTCGCCCTTTCGGGCCACAAGATGTACGGCCCCACCGGCATCGGCGTGCTCTACGGCAAACGCGCCTGGCTCCAGCAGTTGCCCCCCTACATGGGCGGCGGCGAGATGATCCGCAACGTCTCCTTCGAACGGACCACTTACAACGATCTGCCCTACAAGTTCGAGGCCGGCACGCCCGACTACGTCGCCTCGACGGGACTGGCACGCGCCATAGAGTATATGGAAGGTCTTGGCCTTGAAACCATACGCACCCACGAAGAGGCCCTCACGCAGTACGCCGTCGAACGTCTCTCGGAGATCGAAGGGATGCACATCTGGGGCCTGCGTCAGGGGCGTCCGCTGCACGGCGTCGTGTCCTTCCAAGTGGGTCATATTCACCACCTTGACATGGGCACGCTGCTCGACCGTCTGGGCATCGCCGTACGCACGGGCCATCATTGTGCCGAACCCCTCATGCACCGTCTCGGCATCGAAGGCACCTGTCGCGCCTCCTTTGCCCTCTACAACAC
>JAEEGL012482365.1_pt1 | contig 11377 bp, 10 predicted proteins | sample 9134231 | NCBI WGS metagenome assembly JAEEGL01 (sample SAMN16246548, study PRJNA631951) | gut metagenome | biome: gut microbiome; feature: rumen; material: fiber-attached | host: Bos | place: Iran: Karaj | collected 2018-10
AACTTCTGTTACAAAAATCATGATGAGCTTCGCTCTCATGGGATGCCTGATCTTCAGCGCATCGGACGCAATGGCCCAGGGCCGCAGTCGTTCACAAGGGGGCAGCACCAGCAGCAGAAGCCAGTCGGCAGCTGTCTCACGCTCCAGTAACCAATCAACGGCACCAACGGTGAGCCGCAACTCCAGCTCAAGTTCAAGCATGAGCCGCAGTTCAGCCACCCCGCAGGTGAACCGCAGCACTTCAAGCAGCAGCCGCAGCATGTCGGCTACACCTAGCAGCAACAGCCAGGTGAACCGCAGCAGCTCGAGCACAAGCCGCAGCATGACGACCGCTCCCAGCAGCAATAGCCAAGTGAGTCGCAGCAGCGCTTCCAGTAGCCGAGGAACGGTTGCCGCTCCCAGCAGCACCAGTCAGGTGAACCGCAGCAGCTCAAGCACGAGCCGCAGCATGACGGCCACCCCCAGCAGCAACAGCCAGGTGAACCGTCCGACCACGACCACTACTACCACCAGCCGCTCCAGTAGCGGTTCACGCACCGGCAATGGCGCCGTGACCCGTGGCAGCAGCACCGGTAGCAGTAGCAGCAGTGGCACCAGCAGCGGCGTGAGCTCACTGAGCAGCCGTCCCGACAAGGGCACCACTGTTAGCAAGAGCACTGGTCTGGCTCCTAGCGACCGCAGCACCACCACGACCACCAGCATCACCAAGGGTGACAACGGCAAGCGCGGCGGCAAGCCCGACGGAGGCAGAACCGGCAACGGCAACAACGGCGGCAAGCCCGATGGTAACAAGGGCAACGGCAACAAGGGCAACGGTAACGTGGGCCACGACAACCACGGTGGTAAGCCCGATGGCGGCCACAATGGCAACATCGACAACGGCAATCGCGGCGGCAAGGACCGCGGTGGCAAGGACAACAATCGCCACGATCGCGGTGGCAGGCCCGGCAACGATCGCCATGGATATGATCACAACAACCACTTCGACTATGGCAGCCACCACTACCGCAACGACTTCCACCACAACTACACCAACCACAGCTGGAGTTGGAGTCGTCCTCTGCCCCCTCCCGCACGTCCCTATCGTCCTGCTCCCCTCGTATGGTATCGCCCTGTAATCCCCGTTGGATGGCACCCCTACGCTGGAGCCCCCATCATCGACAGGATCCTGGGCATCACCTTCGGAACGCTCTTTGACACTTCGCTTGACTATCTGTACTACAACGGCTATGAGATCGACGGATATGCCGACCACATCATCTACCTGAGAGATGTGCCTCTGCTCAACTACATCTGGGACGATGTCATGCTGAGTTACGATAGCTACGACAGACTGGTTAACGCTCAGTTTATCTTCCAGACCGGCCACTACAGCCGCCACCGCTACGACAGGGTTTACCGCAACCTGTGCAGGGTATATGGTCAGCCCGTGGCAAGCACCAGTGAAGGCATCAGCTGGTATGGAGGTAACAACACCGGATGGGTTACCCTGTCGATGCAAAACAACCTGGGTCGCTACTATACCATACTGTCAATCGGATACTAAAAAAATAAAAGTGTAATAATTTTTTCATAATGCTGACTTCAAGAGGCGGACGGCAACAGGCTGTCCGCCTCCTGTTTTTTGCCCGATCCGTCCCACCTTGAGGACGCCACCACCGCAGGCATTTCAACCTATGAAAAACGACAAATTTGGGACTATTGGAAGCCGTAGGGGGTGTTTTTAACAATTTTTCGTAGGTTTTTTAGAAATATTATAGCGAAAAATTTGTCCAACATAGTCAAAACCAGTAACTTTGCACCAAGTTTTTTCATAGGATTAGATTTTTAAGGTTTAAAGTGTACGCGTGTTGGGAAACAGGCGTACATTTTTTTTGTTTTGTCATTGGGGGAAAAGCAGTAACTTTGCAGGAGATTTTTTATGACACGGTTGGAATTGAACATACTGGGGTGCGGGAGCGCGACGATGACGCCGCGGCACCAGCCGTCGTGCCAGGTGCTGAATGTGCGCGACAACCTGATGATGATCGACTGCGGTGAGGGTGCACAGCTGGCGGTAAGGCGCATGAAGCTGAAACTGATGCGGCTGAACCACATCTTTATCAGCCATCTGCACGGTGACCACTGTTTCGGGCTGCCGGGGCTGATCTCGACGATGGCACTGCTCAACCGCACGGGCTCGCTGACGATCCACACCTTCAAGGACGGGGCGGAACTGTTCGGGCAGATGCTGGACTACTTCTGCCGTGAGCGTCCATTTGAGGTGCGCTTCAACATCATCGACACCCACAAGCGCGTCATCTGGGAGGACGACGCCATCACGGTGACCAGTTTCCCGCTGGTGCACCGCGTGCCCGCCGTGGGTTTCCGCTTCCAGGAGAAACCCAAGCTACGCCACATCATCGGCGAGGAGGTGAAGCGCCTGGGCGTACCTCATTATGCCATGAACGCCCTGCGCCAGGGCGAGGATTGGGTATCGCCCGAGGGGATTGTCGTGCCCAACGACCAATTGACGACACCTGCCGACCCTGCCATCAGCTATGCCTACTGCAGCGACACCAAGTTCTCACGCCGCGTGATCAAGAGCGTCGAGGGGGCTGACTGGCTGTACCACGAGGCCACCTACGACGAGAGCCTGCGCGTCAAGGCACACAACCGCCACCACAGCACAGCACTGGAAGCAGCCACCGTCGCCCGTGAAGCAGGCGTGAAGCAACTCATCATCGGGCATTTCTCCAAGCGTTACCTTGACGAGACGCCGCTACTCGAGGAGGCACGCAGCGTCTTCCCCGCCACACGACTGGCCAACGAAGGGCTGGTGGTGGACTTGAATCAGTTAGGAGTGAGGAGTGAGGAGTTAGAAGTTAGGAGTTGACTGGGGCTGGAAAAAATATTTTTCTGGCGATTAAACCCAGGGGGGTGACCTTAGTCCAAAGGGTGATTTTTGTGCCGGGAAGGTTTTTGGAGGAAAAAACACGAAGGCTCAAAGTGTAAAGTTATTACATTTTTTAACAGCACAATGAAGTAAAAACTTTAAAAATTTGTTTAAAAGCATTGGCAAATATTTCGAAAAAGGCTAAAAATCCCCAATTGAGCGCAAATTAAGTAAATATTTCTTTATTGTTTGAAGAAAAAGTATTTCCTTTGCAGTCTCAAAATTGTGAACATACATTTTTTACATAACATTATTAGTTAAAATTTTACGACTATGTCAGAAATTGAAGAAAGAGTAAAACAAATTATCGTTGACAAATTAGGTGTTAGCGAGTCTGAGGTAACTCCCGAGGCTACCTTTAGCCAGGACCTGGGTGCTGATAGTCTTGATACCGTCGAGCTGATCATGGAATTTGAGAAGCAGTTCGACATCAAGATTCCCGATGACAAGTCTGAGACCATCCAAAACGTAGGTGACGCCATCAAGTTCATTGAGGACGCAAAGGCAGCCGAATAAGAAAACCAACACAGGTGGATACCATGACAGAGGGCTCGTTGTCGAGATGCTCATCATGGCATCCATCTTTTTGTAAATTTCCTACTACCACATGGAATTAAAGCGAGTTGTGGTAACCGGTCTGGGTGCCATCACTCCCATCGGCATGGACGTTGAAACCACATGGAACAACGCCCTGAAGGGTGTGAGCGGAGCCGGACCCATTACCCATTTTGACACGACACTGTTCAAGACCAAGTTTGCCTGTGAGCTCAAAGGTTTTGATCCACTGAACTACGTGAATGACCCCAACGACCGCCGCGAGGTGAAGGACTTCAAGCGCAATGACTTGTACACACAGTATGCGCTTGCATGTGCCAAGCAGGCCGTTGAGGACGCTAACCTGCTGGCCGATGGTATCGACCGCGACGAGGTGGGCGTGATCTTCGCATCAGGTATCGGTGGCCTCCACACGTTTGAGGATCAGGCTGGCGACTACGCCCGTCATGAGGACCGTGGCCCGATGTACAGCCCGTTCTTCATCCCGACGATGATTGCCGACATCGCAGCCGGTCAGATCTCGATCAAGTACGGTTTCCGTGGTCCCAACTTCGGTGTTGTATCAGCCTGTGCCACTTCCACCAACGCGCTCATCGACGCTTTCAACTACATCCGTCTGGGCAAGGCCACAGCTATCGTTACCGGCGGTAGCGAGGCTCCCCTGTTCCCTGCCGGTGTGGGCGGCTTCAATGCCATGAAGGCCATCTCGCTGCGCAACGACGATCCCCAAGGAGCATCCCGCCCCTTCAGCGCATCGCGCGACGGTTTCGTCATGGGTGAGGGCGGCGTGTGCCTCGTGTTTGAAGAGCTCGAGCACGCCCTGGCACGTGGTGCCAAGATTTATGGTGAGGTCATCGGTGGCGGCATGAGTGCCGACGCCTATCACATCACCGCCAGCCACCCCGAGGGTCTGGGCGCTAAGCTCGTGATGCAGCGTGCCATTGAGGACGCAGGCATCAAGCCCGAGGATGTTGACTACGTCAACGCACACGGCACGTCGACTCCCGTTGGTGACCTGAGCGAAGCCCAGGCTGTGAAGGATGTATTCGGCGAGCACGCCTACAAGCTCAACGTGAGCAGCACCAAGTCAATGACTGGCCATATGCTGGGTGCCACCGGCGCCATGGAGGCCGTCTTCTGTCTGCTGGCTTGCCGCGACGACATCATTCCTCCAACGATCAACCATGCCGACGGCGATGAGGATGAGAACATTGACTACGGTATGAACTTCACCTTCAACAAGGCTCAGAAGCGTACAGTAAACATCGCACTTTCCAACACGTTTGGCTTCGGCGGACACAACGCAAGCATCATCGTCAAGAAGTTCCAGAAATAATCCACTGGGCCAGCAACGATGCTGTTAAGCAACGCCATATCACTCATAAAGCTCCTTTTCGTCAAGGATAAGGAGCTTTATGTTTTTATACACCGCATCACCGGTTACTACCCGCGCAACATCAAGCTCTACCAGCTGGCGATGGTGCACCGCTCCAAACCGGTGAAGCAGCCCGACGGGCGCTGGGCCAACAACGAGCGCTTGGAATACCTGGGGGATGCCGTGCTCGACACCGTAGTGGGTGACTTCCTGTACACCACCTTCCCCAACAAGCACGAAGGTTTCCTGACCTCGACGCGCGCCAAGATTGTCCAGCGCGAGAGCCTGAACCGCATCGGCAACTCGCTGAACCTTGACCGCCACGTGCGCGCCATGATGCACACCTCTTCCCACAACAGCTACATCTGCGGCAACGCGCTGGAGGCGCTCGTCGGCGCCGTCTATCTGGACCAGGGCTACAAGCACTGCCGCAACTTTATCATCAACCGATTGATCAAGAGGCACTTTGACCTCAATGAACTGGTCAAAAACGAACAGAACTTCAAATCCCGCCTCATCGAGTGGACCCAGAAATATCGCGTCACCATCGAGTACGAACTCGTGGACACTTACAGTGACGCCGACAAGAATCCGGTGTTCCGCACAGCGGTCATCCTGGGCGGTATCTTTGCCAGCGACGCCGTGGGCTATAGCAAGAAGGAAGCCCACCAAGCAGCCTCCAAAAAGGCCCTTGACCGCCTCAAGCACGACCAGCAATTCTGCGAACAAGTCCTTGCAACAGCCATCAACTGATAGGACTCATAGGACCCTATAAGTCTTATAGGACAAATCTCCCGAAGGGTCGCTAACAAACGTGAAAAAGTGAAAAATTTGGTTTCATTTCGGGGCTGTTTCGGCAATCTTTAGTAACTTCGCGAGCTATTGTGGCTTAATAAGCTGCCATTAACTACTGAATTTCATGAGACCGATTACCAACATATTACTCGTGCTGGCACTCATCTGCTACTTGTTCCTGCCTTTTCAGGATATCTCCTTGATGGGCAAGGTCACCGGATTGGGCTTCACTGCCGGCACCATATCTCAATCCCTGTCAATCAGCAACATTGCGCTGGCGTTGATGCCATTCATTGCTTGCTTTGGCGCTGTAGCACTCAACTGCATGAAACGCCGCTGGTGGGTATTGGGCACCATTGCCTGCATCCTGCTGTGGATCTGGTTCTACAGCATTACGGGCAATTCCCACGACATCAGTCTCGAACATGCGCCCGAGGTGACACCCGATAACGACCTGGGCGAGGGATTCTCGGTCATCGGTATGGGTATCGGCTACAAACTGTCCCGCATACTGGCTTGGTTATCACTCATCTCGGCCGTCATCTCGATGCTGCCGTTCAAGTTCAACGAAACCATTGAAAAAGCGGTTGACGACACCTTTGAAGACGGCCGCCGCCATGTGCGCCAAGAGTTCAAACGCCTGGAAAACGCCCACAAGGGGAAAGGACACAAAGGGCACAAAATCAATGATTCAACCCCACAACCAGTAGAAGAGAAACCTGAAACGCCTATTATCGAAGACAAGGAGGACCCCTCCCGCTTCATGCCCAAAGAATAATCTTTCTAAACTCTATACCCCTGATTTCGTCTAAGGATTAGGAACAGGTTCGGGGTGGTGCATGTCGATGCGGCGGAAGGTGAGCGGCGTTGTCACGCGCAGGGTGTGTTTGTTGGCGCCATAGAAAAGCACCCTACCTGCCAGCACGTCATACTTGGCGAGAACACCGTGTACATTCTTATACACCATTTTGTCCATGTAGATATAGGCATGGTCCAGTTCCACACTGTGCAGCAGTTCCCACTTTCCTGAGAAGGAACCCTGCCACAACAGTTGCCACTCGTCGTGCTCAGGGGAGCCATCGGGTGATATATTAGTGCGAACCAGCTCGTTATAATAGCCGGTTATGGTGCTGTCCTTGATGTTGAAGGTGTAATACAGTTCAATGAAATGGATGCTGTCATCATACTGATACACCCATTCGCCATCCATATACTTGCGATACTGCTTATTCAGCTCAACAGTCTCGAGTGTTGTCCAATCGGTCTCAATAACTTCATGGTCACCCTCACAGGCAACCAGGGCGACAAGCACGGCAAGTGCTACCAATAATGAGTATATCCTTTTCATTAGAATCTGCTTTTCTTTATATTTATCAACGTAAATATACCGGTAATTATTGCCCCGGCAAGACAAAAGGTGGCTTGGGTACCCCTTGATGCACCCGAGCCACCACATTCATTCAATCTCAAACCGATCAATTGCCGCCGCCCATGCCGCCGGTGACGCCACCGCCGGTGTTGCTCGACTGCTTGCCGCTGCCGATGAGGTCGTCGTTCTCGATGGTCTTGTCGGCCTTCTTGACATGGGTAGAAAGTGAGCCGAAGCGATAACTGATGTTGATGCCGAAGCGGCGAGCCTGCTGCTCGTAGCGGGTCCAACCCGTCACGTCGCCCTGGGTCACATAGTTCTTCATGCTCATGTACTTGCCGCTGAAGGGAACCACTGCCTGCAGTTGGACAGTCAGGCGATCCTCCTTGAGGAAGGAGCGTTGCAGGCTGAAGCCGTGGAAGAATACGGTGCCCATGCGGCCATACAGGTCACTGATACCGCCACCCCACATGCCGGCGAAGCCAGACAGCTGCAGCTTCCAGGGGAGGAACTGGGTGACGTTGGCAAAGAAGTTGCCGCTCACACGGTCATTCTTCAGTCCAAGCTCTTTGCTCTTGTAGTAATTGTAGCCGACGGAGCCGTTGAGCATGACATTGGTCTTCTTGCTCAACATCCACTGCAAGAAGGCTGACACCGTCGTCGAGTAAGTCTTGAGTGTGTTGGCATAGGTCGATACCTGTACCAAGCCATCGGCCCACTTCACGGCACCGATGCCGTTGTTGCTGAACTGGAACTGCGGCGTGATGTTGAAGGTCAACTTGGGACCCACGCGCATGTAGGTCAGGCTCACCGAGTGGTAGTGGACGCTACCCAAGTCGGTGTTACCGAAGGAGCGGCTCGTGGGGGTCTCAATCAAGGCGGGATTCAGGAAGCTGATGCCCGGGCGGTTGATGCTGGCAGCATAGGAGAGCTTGAGGCTGTTGGCGAAATTGAACTTGTAGTGCAGACTGGCACTGGGCACAAAGTCATTGAGGTGGGCCTCATAGGGGACCTGCTGTCCGTCGGGATAGGTGGCACGCAGGTAGCTGTGCTCGTAGCGCAGGCCGGCACGGGCACTCCAAGGACCGCTGTTGAAGGTATAACTCAAGTAGGCGGCACCCACCTGGGTCACATGCTTGTAGCGCATGTTGGTATCATCGTCGGTGCCCAGGTAGTCCAGCATATTGTGGCTGCGGTTCAGGCGGTAGATGTACTTGGCACCGGTCTCGAGAGTGTGCTTCGGTGCGAGGGGACGCGTCCAGTCGAGCTGGACGGTGTGCTCGTTGAAGTTCTCCTTGCCATCCTGGTCAATGCCGTAGTAGGGCACGGGCAGATTGACAATGTTGGTGTACTTTGAATTGTCCTTATTCTTATTATGCCATGCCGAGAGCATATAGCTCAGCGTGATGGTCTCGCCCTTGAGGCGCGTGCGGCGCTGATAGTCCAGGCGGCTGTCAAAGCTGTAGCTGTCGGCCTTGGTTTTGTTGGCGAGATCGTAGCTGTAGAGTGGCTGTGAGGCAGCATCGCGCATGATGCTGTTGGTGACACCCTTGCCGCCGTAATCGTAGGCAAAGCCGCCCAGTGACAGGGACAAGAGGTTCAGGGTATCAGGCTCCCAGCTGGCGCTCACGTCACCGAAGTGGACCGTCATCTTGTCAACATCAAAGGTTGTGTTGCTACTCAGCTGTGCACCACTCTCATTATAGGTGCTGAGCGAGGAGGAACGGTAGCCCTGGCCGTTATTGCCATCATAGTGGATGCCATAGTCAACCGACATCACCACCTTGTCAAGCTGCGTGGTCAAGTTCAACGAACCGCCCAAGGATCCCCTGTGGTCGGCTCTAACCGATGCCATGCCCGAAGCGCCCTTGATTGTCGTATTGTCGGCCATGACGATATTGAGGATTATCGTTGTTCCCTCGGCATCATACTTGGCGCCCGGCTCGGTGATGACCTCGATGCGCTTGACACTGCTGGCGGGCATCGCCTTGAGGATGTCCTTGGCATTACGTGAGAGCGAGGGATCGGGACGGCCGTTGCGGAAGATCTTGAAGTTCGTCTGACCGTTGACACGGATCTCGTCGCTGGCATCGACGCTGACCATGGGCACCTTGCGCAGCATGGTCAACACGTTGTTGGTCTTGCTGTCGGCATCGTCGGCGACACTGTAACCGATGCGGTCCACTTCCTGCTTGATGAGTTGGCGTTGGGCGGTCACTTCTACGCCCTCCAGCTGGATGTTGTCAAACACGCTCAGCAGCGAGTCGTTGATCCAGTCTTCGTCACCATTGTCGGCAACGGCAGGGACTTCGCGCGTCAGCTTCAGAGGCATCGAGTAGCCCATCTGGCTGTAAGTGCCATCCAGTGTGTTGCCGCTCAGTTTTGCCTCATAGGAAGCACCCATATCAGGGAAGGTCAATTCCAACTTTTCTCCCTTGATCTTGGCTTGGGACTTCAAGCCAAAGGCTTTCTGCTCGGGCACGTCAATCGTTGCGGTTATGCCATTATCATTCTGCTCGATGTGGAGTACCACACCGATTTTGAGGTTGTAGGCGGCTACCTCGATGTTACCTTTCCAGTCGCCGCTGAAGTCCTGGGCTACCGTGATAAGACTCATCAGGGCAACCAGTGCGGTGCAAAACAATCTTTTTAAAAATGTACGTTTCATAAAACCTTATCTGAGTTTAGTTAGTTTTTGTTCCTATAGAATAGACGTAGATACTATATAAAAAGTTGCAACGTCATCAAATTATTTTTCCATCTCGATCAGTTGGCGCAGGTCCCCTTCCAGTTTCTCGGAACGTTCGTAGGACGGCGTTTTTTCATAAATCGAGAAGAATACAAACGAGAATATCAGGAGGAATAGAATTCCGATAATCAGCGTACCCAAGGACCAATCATGGATGACATCGATTAAGATGTACAGGAAAATGAACATGACCAGCAGCCATCTGGACATCAACTGGTATTTCCTGGAGCGCAAAACGCCCTCCAGCTGCTCTTTACGGGAAGAGGATTTCTTCAACTTTTCTACCTTGAAGAGGTCGGCAACCGACTTTATCATCATCAAGAGGCCCAAGACCGAAATGAGGATCAATTTGTAGCCTTGATAGGGCTCAAAAGTGCCAATTATGGATAACCATAAGTTTATAGTAATCACTGCCATGCCTAACACGAGTCCCCACTTTGCACGCTTTGCAATCTTGTCGAACTGCTCGTTAACCTGTGCGCACAACTCCTGCTTGCTGCCTGTAGTCACCTGATTCTCAATAGAATCGTTATCTGTCCTATGAAAATTATCTTGTTCCATAACTTTCTGATTTCATTGTTTTTTACTCATTAGACGCAACAGGGTGGCAGAAAACTACACTGATTTGACAGTTTTTTCAGGAAAAAAGCAGATTTATTACATGGCCTCAAGTTCGCGCAGATCCTTGATCTCATTATTCTTTAACGATCTTATTCGGATTTCGGTAGTGACCACAATGAAAGCAGCAAAAACAAATAGTACGATAGCCACTCCATACAGGACGCCACTAAACCATTCGCCAAGGCTATAGATATAAAAGCCCAATGTATAACCAAGAAAAGCAGCGGCTACCCCCCCAATCAAGTAGCACCACATGACTCCCTTCTTGAACAGCTTCAATAACTGCTTGGCATCTCCGCACCTGGTCATCTTACCATACCACAACACGTTGAAAAGGCACTCGAGCCCCAGCGCCAACGGCAAGAAGATACAAATCCAATCCTTATACTTCATATTGCCATAAAATGCCATGGCAGCGACTATCAAAAAAACAGCCAGCCAAAAGACAGCATAAAACCTATTATACTTAATCTGCTTAGCCAATCGGCCTTGAATACCCGCCATCAATTCTTTCTTGTCAAGGTTGACAAGTCCATTCTCATAATAACTCTCTTGTTCCATAATGTTTAGATTTTAAAATTGTTTTCACCCGTTAGACGCAGCAACGCCCCCAAAAACTACATGAAATCATGAGTTTTACAATAAAAAACAACAGCGAATCGTATGGATTGTCGATTCGCTGTCGTTTAATCAGAGAACTAATCTAAAGGAAACAATTCCTTGAGATTGTGTTCACATGTATGATTACACCGTCATTGGAGCAGCATGTTGATCAGCGTTGAGATATCGTCGATGCTCAGCTTGCCGTCACCATTGGCGTCGCCAGTTGCGGGAGCAACATTGTCCTCGGGCACGATGTTGGCAAACTGACTCCATCCGTTAGCAGACTGATACTTGTCGCGCACGGCAGGATAAACGTGAAGGGTTGCGGTGGCATAGACATTGCTGTTGAAGCAGTTACTTGAGGCCATCACCGGC
>JAEEGL012491854.1_pt1 | contig 11377 bp, 9 predicted proteins | sample 9134231 | NCBI WGS metagenome assembly JAEEGL01 (sample SAMN16246548, study PRJNA631951) | gut metagenome | biome: gut microbiome; feature: rumen; material: fiber-attached | host: Bos | place: Iran: Karaj | collected 2018-10
CTGTTTTTAACTTAAAGATTATTAAAAAATTTTTTTTTTTTAAATTTTTTAATATTAAAATTAAATAAATTCATAAAAAAGTTTTTTTTTTAAATAAAAATTAAAAAAATTAAAAAAAATAAAAAAAAATGAAGCAAAAAAATTCAACACTAAGATCCAAATCATCAAAAGGTAATACAAATATAGATTACGATTATGTAAAACAACAATTAAATGAAGGAAATATGGTAGTATCAACACCATTACCAAAAACAACTCAAACAGGTCCATCAAAAACTCAAATAAATCGTTTAAAAAAATTTTACAACACAACACGTTGGTTACCAAATAGTGCCTTTACAACATTTTTTGGTAAACCAGCATTTGAAAATTATGGTTATGGAAATGTAAATCCAGTATATGGAGGATTATTTTATGGTAACTATATGTTATCACATAATATGAATCCAATAGATGGTTCAAATAATCCTCCTGAAAAACAAGTATATTCATCAGCAATGATGAAAAGTTTACAAAGAAAAGGAATAAGAAGACCATCACCTCCAAGAAAAGTACCTGATGAGATAAGAAATACTCCTGAAGAATTACAAGAAATTAATACTAGATGTCAAATATTTCAATTACCTAATCCTTTACCTGGAAGAGAAATTATACCTCCTAATTTAATTAAGGCACAATATTTTAAAAGTGGTAGAGCTAGTCCTAATGAATCTGAAGAAGAAAATGAAGATGAATATGAAGATTGGAATGTTGAAAATGTATTAAGTGGGAAAAAAAATAAAAAGAAAAAAATAAAGAAAAGACCTACTAATATTGATCCTTATAAACAAGGTAAAATTCAATTAAGTAAAAAAAAAATGAAAGAAGGACTTGATAATAAAGTTAGTGAAGAAGTATATAAGAAAATGATGGAAAAGAAAATGAAAAGGAAAATGAAAGAATTAGGAGAAGAAGGAGAAGAATATGAAGAGGAAGAAAAAAGTGAAAAGGAATTAGAATTTGAAAGACAAAGAGATTATTATATGAAAATGTTAGGTGAAGATGGAATAAAAAATTTAGAAGATTTAAGTCAATTAAAATCACCTGAAGAACAAGAAAAAATAAAAGAAGAAGAACAAAGAATAAAAATGGAAGAAGAAAGATTAAAATTATTAGAAGAACAAGAAAGACAAAAAATGATAATGAATCAAAATTATAATAATGAGGGTAATTTATGTCCTTATTGTAATAATAAAACTAGTTCTACTCAATTTAATACTAATGAAGGGATGAGGAGTTTAAAAAAAAAAGAAAATCCTGCTTTATTACCACCTAATCAAAATGATTTTATGGGAACTTTTTCTAATCCTAATTTTGTCTGTTGTATGCATCATAATCAAGGATTGTTTAATGTTGAAGATCAAGATCCTAGGGCTTTTAAAAATATGCCACCTTGTATGATGTCAAATATTGTTCCTGCTGGGAAACCTACTACAAAAAATGTACCTTTGAATTTATTTAGTGAATAAAGATTAAATTTTTTTTTTTTTTTATTTAAAATTAAATGAAAAATAAATCAAAATATAATAAAATTTTATTAATGATTTATAAATAGAAAGAAAAAAAAATTGAATTCAATTTCATAAAATTAGAATAATTTAATAAAAAAGGGAATAAATATAAAACAAATTGATTATATAAATAATGTTTTAATTGTATGAAATTTGATATAATTTCTCAAATAAATTGAATTATTTCATTTATTTAATTTTACTTTAATTTAAAAAAAATAAATAAAACATTTAATAAATGAAAAGTTCAAAAAAAAATAATTTTCTTTTTAAACAAGAAAATACTCTAGATGAAAGAATAAGAATAGTAAAAGATTTAAACCAAAAATATATAGGAAAAATTCCAATAATATGTGAAAAAGCACCAAATTGTAAATTAGAAGGAGAAATGAAATCTCATTTTATGCTTCCTAAAGATTTATATTTTAATGAATTTATTTATATAATTAGAAAAAAACTTAAATTAGAACCTTCAGTAGCAATATTTTTAATAGTAGATGATAAATATTTAATAATGGGTAATGACCCAATTTCAATAATATATGAAAAATATAAAGAAAAAGATGGAATATTATATATACACTATTCAGATCAAGAAATATATGGTTAAATAAAAATTAAATCAAATAGAATAATTAAAAATATTAATGAATAAAAAATATATATAAAGAAAAATTAAAATAGATATAATTTATTATAAATATTATATTTTATAATTATAAAATTTTATTTTTATCAAATTTTTATTTAATGTATTTATTAAAGGAAAGAATATTTACATTTTTTAATTAAAAAATACAATATAAATATTAATAAATTCTATTAAAAAATATTACAATTTTTATTACCTTTAACTAACTTTCCATTTTTAAATTCACCTTCAAATTCACCTTTAGAATTAACAATCATACCTTTTCCATTCATTTGATCATTTTTCCATTCACCTTTATAAGTATTATTATCTTTAAAAACATAAACTCCATTTCCTTCTTTTTTTCCATTTTTAAAATCCCCACAATATATTTCTCCATTATCATAACATTCAATCCCACTTCCATTTTTTAAATCATTAACCCAACTACCATCATAATAATATTTATCTTTTTTTAAAATACCAGTCCCATTTTTTTTATCAAATTTAAATTCTCCATTATATTCACTTCCATCATTATAATTCATAATTCCTTTTCCATCTTTTTTTTCTTTTAAAAAATCACCTTTATACTTATTTCCATTATTATAAATTATTTCTCCTTTTCCAGTAATTTCATTCATATTAATTTCACCAAAATATTTATTTCCATTTTTATAATAAATTACAAAATCATTTCCATTTTTAATATAAGAAGATGACTCTTTATCATAAATAAAATTACCAATGTAAATATTTCCATCTTTTATTTCATATCCTTTTCCAATTATACTTTTATCATTTTGATTAATGTGTCCATAAAAAATATTTCCATTTTTATTTTTTATTTTCAATATATCTATAAATTTATCATCTTCTAAAAATATTGTTTCTATTTCATTTCCATTTCTATATTTAATTGTACCAAAACCAAAATATTCTCCATTTCTCCATGAACCTTCATAAGAAATTATTTCACCTGATTTAAATGTAAATATACCTTTTCCATTTGGTAAATCATTTTTAAATTCTCCATTATATTCTTCGCCATTTTTATATTTTAAAAAACCTTTTCCATCTTTTTTATTATTTTTAAATTGTCCTTTATAATAATTTCCATCTTTATATTTCATTTCTCCAAATCCATGTTTTATATTATTTGATTTTTCTCCTTTATATTCACCATAATATAATCCTTCATTTGTTTCAAATTTAGTTCTATTTTTTCGATTCATAAATGAAAAATATTGTATTATTATACTTAATAATGAATAATTTATTTTATATGATGAGATATCATTTGAATAAAGTTGTTTTTGATCTAAAGGACATTTTAAATTTGAATTTGTTTTTTGAGTTATTAGATTTATAATACATTCTTTACAAAAAGAATGACCACAATTTAATATTAATGGTTTTTTTTCATCAGTATCATATTCTTCATTACATAATTGACATTTTAGTAAATCAGAATAATTAATTGATTTTTCTTTTTCTTGACTTAATTTCTCCATTTTTTTGTAATTGTTTATTTATAAAAAAGGAAAGAATGATAATTTTAATTAAAAATTTTTTCATGACTTGTATAATTTAAAAAATATAAAATTAAGTAAAAATAATAATAAAAATAATAACTGTAGATATAAAATCATATTATTGTATAATATGATTTTAATGATAATAATAAAATAAAATATAACATTCTTCTATAAAATACACAATAGATTTATTTATAAAGATTAAAGCATTTTAGTATTAATTAAAATAATATATTATTATTATTATTTTTAAATTTTGTTATTTTTATTAAGATTATAAATTTCATTTACCATTGGTTGAAAAATATTATTTTTTGCATTTATATCTTGAATTATAATTTTTTCATTTTTTATTTCAAAAAGATGACATGATTGATAAGAATTTGAATGAGTATAATTTTGATTTTTCTGATTTATTTGTTTTTCCATTTTTTCTAACTTATCAATTAATTCTTTTGAATTCAATTTATTTTTTCCATTCTTTTTATTATTAATATATAACTCATATGTATTTTTTTTTTTTTTATTAATTAAATTTTTTTTATCAAAATGATTTTCTAATATTTGTTGTTCACTTTTATCAATATTATCATTTATTTCTTTATTTTCTTTAATATTATTCTCATCTTTCTTATCTCCTTTATTTATAATATGTTCATAAGTAGAAATTCCTTTATAAATAAAATATGTATGTAAAATATATAAATAAGTTAAATTTACACCAATAGAAAAATCTACAATTGAAATAATAAATGAAATAATAAATTTTTTCTTTTTTCTTTGTTCATTTAAACAATCAATAAAAGCATAAAGACATACAATAGACACAAAAAAAAAATTTAATATTAATATCAATAATAAAGAATAAAAAAATGAATAGTTATATTTTCCAATACAATTATTTAACCAATTACAATGATGATCAAAATTTTCAATACATTTATTACATTTTTTACAATGTTTACTAGATTCAATAATATTACTACAACAAATTATACAAAAAGGAGAATTTTTTGTAATTTCTAAAACATATCGTTTATTCATTTTTATAAATTCTTTTTTTTTATTAATTTCTTTCCTAAATAAACTATCTGATGTATCAACATAAGTTGCTATAAATCCAAGTATTAAAATAAAAAAAGTTAATATTAGAAAAATTATTAATATCATATTTGTTAAAGGCTTATTATTCCTTTCTTTATATATTGGAATTGTAAAAACAAGAAAAAAATATATATTTAATAATAAAACTATCCAGGTAAAAATTTGCTGCCATGGAAATGGATATACAAAACCATTTTTTTTATAAGTTGTGTTTAATTGATTATTAAGAATATTTTTATTTAATAAAAAAGGTTTATTGATAAAATTATTTTTCTTTTTATTAATTTCATTATGAGAAGTTGATTTTATTTGAAAATGAATATTATCTTTTTCAATTTTTTTTAAAAAATTATTTGATTTTTGACTTGTATTTAGATTTATATTATTATCATTTCTTACTGAATTCATATAAATTTAAAACAATTAAATAATAATTCATTTTTAATTAATAAAAAAAATATATCCCAAAAAATAATTTTTGAATAATAATTAATTAGAAAAATCTTTTTAAAAATTAAAAAATTTTATAATTTAAAACTCAGTAACAGAAGGATAATCATCATCTTTTTTCTTTTGATCAAATAAAAGATATTGAGTTAAAGATTCAAATTGAAATTCATTATCAAATTTCATAAAAGATTTATATTGAGTACCATAAATAATTAAAAAAACAAATGAAATAATAATTATTACTCCAAAGATATAATTAAAAATTCCAGAATTATTATTTTCATTTGTTTTTATAATTAAAACTTGTTCATTTTGACTTTCATTTTCTTCTATTTCATTATTTGGAATTTCATTTTTTATTTCATTTTCAACTTCTATAATTTCTGTATTTTCTTCTATTTTTTTATTTTTTGGATTTTCTTTTTTTGATTCTTGTTTTTTTGGTTTTTTTTCTTCTTTTTGTCCATTTTTCCCATTTTTTTCTTTTTTTACTTCTTTTTTTTCTTTATTTCCATTTTTTTTATTTGATTTTTTCTCTTTTGAATTATTTCCTTTTTCATCTTTTTCTTGTTTTTTTGAATAATGCATTTTAACTTCAATTTCATTAACTTTATTTTCATTTTCTTCTTTTTCTTTTTTTTTTAAAAAATGCATTTTAACTTCAATTTGTTTTACATCACTTTCATTTACAACATCAATTTGATCAATATTATCTTCAGGTAAATTCTCATTATTTTCTTCAGGTAAATCTTCACTTATTTCTTCACTTAAATTTTCACTTGTTTCTTCTGGTAAATTTTCACTTATTTCTTCAGGTAATTCTTCACTTATTTCTTCACTTAAATTTTCATTTGTTTCTTCTGGTAAATTTTCTGGTAATTCTTCTTGTATATTTTTTCTAGGTTTTTTTGGTACTTTTTTTACATTTTCTTCTTTTTTATTTTTTTCTTTTTTTTTCTTTTTCTCTTTTTTTTCTTTTCTTGGTCTTTTTTTATGTGGTCTTTCATTTTTTTCTTCATCATTTTTTTTATCTTTTTTCTTTTTTTTTTTCTTATCTTTATCATTATTTTCTTCATTTTTTTCTTTTAAAGAAGTTGTATTTACATTTGATTTATCATAAATTGAATCATCTTCATCATCGATATCATTAGTATCATTTAAATCATTTGGATCATACATATCATCTAAGTCATCATCTATTCCATAATCGTCATCTGTTTCATTTGTATTATTTGAATTTAGTAATTTTTCTACTTCTTGTTTTGTTAAATTTGTTTTGATTAAGAAAATATGTTTTTTTTCTTCATTTTCTGTATTTTTACTTTGAGTTATTGATGCTAATGATATTATTAGAATTACAATAAATTTTGAGATATACATATTTTATTTTTTTTTGTTTATTTTTAATAGTTTATAATATTTTATAATTAAAATTTATTTTTTTATTTTATTTTTTTTATAATTTGTTTTTTATTTGAAAATATATATTTATTTTTATTATCAAAAAAATAAATCATTTTCAGTTATTTTATTATTCATTGCAAATAATATATTCTCATTTAATGTTTTTGAAGGATTTAATTGAAATGGTTCAATATTTAAAAAATTTAAAAAATTAGTAATTTTATCTTCTGTAACTTCTTTATCTTTATACCCAAATCTTATAAAAAAATTTTTAATATATTCTCTTTCATTTCCAGATTTACAATCTAAAGATAATAAACATTTAATTTTTAAAAATGTTTCACTTAATTTATCATATTTTTGTTTTTCACTATCATTTTCTATTTTTTTTTCACTTAAACTTGAATTAGATCTTACTAAAGTTGGTAAATTACTTAATTTTATTTTTGATAAAAATTCTTTATATCCATTTAAAATATTAGGTTTATTTGAATAAAACTTGGAATGAGTTGATGAAATTATATCTTTTTTACTATTTACTTTTTTATATGTATTTTCATTTATTTTAATTGGACTATTATCATAAAATTTTTTTTTTATTTTTATAAAGTTATCATTTGATAAATCATCATTTTTATTTGAATAATCTTTAAATTGTTTTATTTTTAATTTTTTATTTTCATTAATAACTTCTTTATTCTTTATATTGTTTTTATTTATCAAATTCATTACATTATATTGTTTTGAATTAAATAAAGACATTGTTGGATTATTTTGTGGCTCAGTTAATAGATTTTTATAATCTTTTGATATTGGTATTTTAATTTTGTTATTATTTATATTATTAATATTATTTATTGTATTATTTTTTGTTCTTAGATATTTAATTTGTCTACTAAATATAATATTTGTTTTTATTCTTGAAGATTTTACATTTGAATTCTCTATATTTAAAGGTTTAATATTAGAATTAAATAAATTTTTAAATCTTATTTTAAATTTTGATTCATTATCAGTATTTGTATTTTTATTTAAATTGCCAATTTTATAATTTTTATTAGAGTTTGAAGAAATAATTTCAATTTTTTTAATATGAAGTTTATTATCAGAATGACTTCTATTTTCAATTTGTGACATTGAAAAACCAAAAAAATTTTAAAAAATAAAACAAGAAAATAAAAAATAAAAAAATAATCATATAATTTAAAAGAAAAAATAGTAAAAAAATGCATCCAATAATTCAAAATGGAAGTCCAAATACTCCAAAATCATTAATATTAAAACAAAATAAAAACCAAAATTATATAGATTTATTTAATTCAAATACTGAAATAAATTCTAATCAAAATAATTTTATTGGTGATGATGAATTAAGTTTACTTAGATTAAGAATATTAATTCAAAAAAATATAATGAAGGAATATCAAATTTGGATAAATAAATTATTAATAATAATAGGAGAAAGAAAAGATGATAATATTCATTTTGATATTGGTACTCCTATTCAAGAAGGTTTACAAAGAATTGAAGATATGTTTAAAGACAATTATAAAATTAAACAAAAATTAATAAAAGAAATTTCAAAAAATGAAAATTTAACAAAAAAAATAGAAGAAAAGAAAAAGGAAAATGAAGTAATTAAACAAGAATATTCAAAAGATAATTTAGATAATATTATTTATGAAAAAAATAAATTATTAAATAATATTCAAGTATTTGCTAATGAAGTTGATGATTTAGGTGAAAAAAAAAGACAATTTGAAGATTATATAAAAAGTAATTTAGAAATTAAAGAATTATCTGAATTATATAATCAATATATTAATATTAAAGAAGAGAATCAAGATATTAAAAAAATTTTAGAAATCCAAAATAGAAAAAATTGTTTGAATTATGGAAATAAAAAAATGGTTCAAAATATTATTAATAATCCAAGAATTATGAAAAATTTAGGAAAATTCGCTTTAGAAGAAGAAGAAAATTTTAAAGATTTAGGATTTTTTGGTTGTGGAATATCAAAATAAAAAAAGAATAGACTTATTTTTTATATATTTGATTAAGATTATATTGTAAATTTTTTAAAACAATTTTTTTTTAGATTTATAAATTATTTATATAATAAAATATAATATGTAAAAAATAATTAAAGATCATAATATTTTCTTTTAACAAATTTTATTCCTTTATTTTTTTTTATACGAAAATATTTTAGTTTTTCATTTTTATAATCATAACTTTCATTATTTATATTATGGTCAATTGAAATCTCTTCATTTTTTTTTTCTTTTTCTTCATTATTATAATTAACGAATACAAGTTCATTTTTCAGTTTATTCAACTTTAAAATAATATTTTCAATTTTTGAATTAATTTCATAATTTAATTCCTCTTTATTAATGTTATTTAAATTTTTCAAATAATCCATTATTTTTTTTAATTCAATCATAAAATAAATCTTTAACTCTTCACATTCAATAGTAATTCCTTTTAAATTAGAATAACATTCTTCTTCTTTCTTTTTCATTAATTGAATAAAATCATTTTTCATTTGATCAATTATTTTATCAAGAGAATTAATATAATTATTTGAATAATGATTTAAATCATTTTCATTTGTATTATTCTTAGTTAAAATGTCGAATTGAATTTTTAAATTGTCAATTATATTAATCATTATATTTTCATATTTTTCAAATTCTTTTTGAATTTTTTGAAGTGATAAATCTGTTTGAATTAGCTTATCATTGTATTTTTCAATTATATTTTTAAAATCATTATTACAATCAATTAGCATTTGAGCATTTTTTTCTAAATGTTTTATTAAATTAGTGTTATTTTGATCAGTTATTAAATTATTTGCTAAATTTTGTGGAATTAAATTCATTGAATTTTCTAAATTTTGTTTTATTGGTTGTAAATAAAATGATTGTTGTTTTATCATTTGATTTGAATAACAACTTGAATTATATACACTTTGTGAGGATGGAATATTATTTGGATTATTATAAGTAAGGAACATTAATTTTAAATTTTTTATTTGATAATTTTTTCAGTTGATATTAAATATTATTTAAATTAATTTTTATTTATTTTATTTAATTTATTATGATTATATTGTATTGATTTTATTTATCATTGTTTTATTAGTAATTGTTTATATTTTATAAATTAATGTATTATTTATTATATTCATATATAAATAATTTTAATGCAATATTACCATTACTACTCCATGCTTTTTCATAAATATCTTTATAAATCATTCCATGATACATAAAAACTTTCTTATTATTATTATTTTGTTTTTTCATATCAATTAATTTAAAACTTCTATCAAAATTATCAAAATATGAAAGACTAATATAAAAGTTAGTTTTAAATTCACTGTTTTGATTTTCATCATCATTTTTTTTTTCTAATTTAATATTAAATATAATATCATCATTATCATCTAATCTTTTAATGTCAACGATAACATTTACATTATTAATAATATCTTTAAATTCCTTATAAAATAAATCTAAATTTTCAAAATTTTTTAAATTTTCAATTTCAAATAAATCAAATTGAAAAGTTTTTAAAAAAATATCATGATTACTTAAACAAAAAGATTTGATTTCTTTAATACTTTCATTATTTATATCAATATTTTTAATTTGTTCTGATATAGTTTTATATCCATTTAAATCATCATTTCTAATTATTTCTTTTATTCTTTCATTAAATGCAGGAATTTTATCTTGAATATTTATTTTATTATAATGAAAATTACTTTGAATTTCCTTTAAATCTTCAATATTATTATCAATATTTCTTATTACATTTGTTTTAAATTTATCAACATAATTTAATTTATTTTCTTTTTCATATTTTAATTCCAATAATTTATTTTGATAAATTGCATATTTCTCATTTATCGAATATTTTTTATTTTTAATTTCTTGATATAAATCAATAATCTTTTGTAAATCATAATTTTTAATTTCAGATATTTTAAATATTTTATGAGTTTTATGATTTTCATTTTCTGAAAATAAAAGACAATCACTACAATAATTTTGATTACATTCCATACAATAATATTTTATATCATTATCAGAATGAATGTTACATAGATTATTACTAGTAAAGATTTCATTATCGTCATTATTATCATTTTGAATATCATTTTTTATATTTTTTTCATCTTCATTATTTGATAAAACTGAAGTTGTAAACTTTTCTTTATTTCTTTGATTCACTTTTGTTTGTTCTTGTATCATATATTTACTTAAATCATCCATCCAAGGAATAGGAATAAATTTATCATAATTCAAATGAGTTTTACACATTGCACAAGTTTTTCCTCCTTTTGTATACCAATTTTTTAAGCAATCATGACAATATAATTTATGACATTCTGGACACATATATGGTTTAAATACTTTACCAAAACATATAAAACAATGAATAATATCATTTACTTGTTGTTCTAATTCATTTTTTTCCATTTATTTATTGAAATTTTAATAATCTTTTAACAATATAATATTTTAACTATTTTAATTTTAAAAAAAATCAATTTTATATTTTTTTTTAAATTAAATTAATTAAGGATTATAATACAATAAATGAAAGATAAAAAATATTTATACATAAAAAAAAAAATAATAAAAATTTAATTTTATACAACAAATTACCAATTTTATATTACAATTTTA
>JAEEGL013208765.1_pt1 | contig 11377 bp, 14 predicted proteins | sample 9134231 | NCBI WGS metagenome assembly JAEEGL01 (sample SAMN16246548, study PRJNA631951) | gut metagenome | biome: gut microbiome; feature: rumen; material: fiber-attached | host: Bos | place: Iran: Karaj | collected 2018-10
CCATACCGACAACTGGTCATTTATGAACTTCTCAACCTCCGGCATAACTCACAACAGCGATTCAAGTGTCTGGCGTATCATCCGGAACTCCTGTTCGAAGTTGGGGGTAAAAACGCCGTGGGACATATGGGCTTCGATATCAGGGAAAGGCCAGAAACGGCCTTCCGTCACTTCTTCTTTGTTCGGGAACAGCTCGAAATTGCCTACGGCGGCGAATACGTTGACCAGCTCCTTCTCCACCTGGGACTCGAACACATAGGATGTCACTGACACCGGGTTGAAATCATAGAACCCCAGTTCCTCCCCCGCTTCGCGGAAAAGGGCTTCGATTATACTCTCGCCATAGCTTACGTGACCACCCACCGCAGTATCCCAGTACCCCGGAAGCAGGTCCTTGGTCATAGCGCGCTTCTGCAGGTACAACTCGCAGCTACGGTTCAGGATATGGAGATGGACGACAGGATGGAGCGGTTTCTCTCCCCCGTGGCACCATTCGCGCGAAGCCTGTCCCAGCACGACTCCATGCGTGTCCACGATGGGGACCATCTCCGAAGCGGAGACGTCGGACAGTTCGGACTGACGCTGAAGGACCGGTGCGGGAGTGCCCACGGGATATACAAGCTCGATCATATCTGACGTATAATATCCAGCTCTTCCTGAGTATATAGGATGGAATCGACGAAATCCGGGGCGATACGCGCCAGTACCGCAAATGCTGCCAGCAGCAGCACTGCCGCGCCTAAGACCGACGCCGCGACTATCCACCAGCGGCGTCCCTTGCGCGGAGCGGCCTCCGGCTGGACCTCCACGACCTTCGCAATCGCCTCAACCTTCTTCTCCTCGACGGCAGGCTTCTCTTCCGCTGCCGTTTTCTCTTCAACTACAGATACCAGCTCGGCAGGCTTCTCTACAGCCGCCGGCGTTTCTTCAGCAACGGGCATCTCCTCAATCACCGGCTTTTCCTCTACAACCGGCTTCTCTTCGACAACAGGATTATCTTCGACGGCCGGCGCCGGCTCGTCGAATATCTGATGGAGCGATGCCACCGCCGCCTCCACGTCATCCTCAGTCTCTACATGAGTCTTGAGGGACAACGGCTCGAGCCCGAACCCTTCCGGATAGATATTGAGATCTTCATCGGGGATGAAGAAGAAATTGTTCTCGCGTGTGGCCCTGAGGCGGCCTAGTCCCGGGAAGACGATGGTCTTCCTGGACTTCAGGGTATCCTTCAACTCTGCCAGATATGCCCCCAGGATCGAAGCGGCGACGCGCTCGTCGACACCGTTGGATCGCGCATAAAGCGCGACCAGCCGGCCGTCCGAGGACTCGCGCTGACGGAACGAAAGCCTCCGGTACGGAGGATTGATGGTATAACCTTTATCGGAAAAAGTGGAGGGTACGACTTCGGCGACGAAAGTACCGACACCCGGCAGTGACACCTCGTCATTGTCCAGGATCAACTCCCCAACCATCTTTGATAGAAGGTCTATATCCATGGTTAATAGAAATTTACCTTAAAACGCCTTTCCAGGCATTACAAAGGTACGAAAAAAAGGATAAAAAAATTTGAATGATTGAAAAAATGTCTTACCTTTGCAATCCCGTTCGGAAACGAATGTGGAACATTCCTCCTTAGCTCAGTTGGTTAGAGCACCTGACTGTTAATCAGGGGGTCCTGGGTTCAAGTCCCCGAGGGGGAGCACAAAAATGCCTTTGAATACGTTCAGAGGCATTTTTATTATATGATTGCACCACATCTGCACCACAGATTTACCATAACACATTATTCTTCATCATCGCCAGATACTCTAAAAATGTCTGTCCCACCTGTCCCAGCCCCTATGTCTCGGGACAGTGGGACAGAAGAATCACTTGATTCCTGTACCTCAACAATAATCTTTACCCCTTCTCAAAAGTCACCGATCTTCTTGTAAGGAGATGATAACTCATACTTGAAATGCAGTGGTTTTGAAAAATGGTGCAGGGGTTATGAAAAACTGTGTACCACTCAAGAAGCACCGTATACCGTTATGAAAACAAAGCCCGAACAAAGATGTCGGGCTAATCCTATTCTCAATTCCTTAGCTATTCTTCCGTTTCTGGTTTGTACTGCCAAACGAAACCGTAAGCTGTTTTCTGTTTGCCTTTAATAACGTTTGTTATATTGTTAATACTGCGAATATTGAAGGTTTCCAATATCTCAATCTGAGAATCGAATTCGCGGATTAAGTTTCCCTCAAGGTCAAGTTGTTGTATTATCTTTCCTCTCTTAGCTTCACGAAGGATTTCTGCTGAGTTTTCCGCTATATACTGTCCGATGATTTCGCGTGTTTCCTCGTTGTACCGCCAAACAGCATAGTCTATAGCTTCTATTAGCATAAAGTTTTCTTCATCGTCCGATAGAGCCTCATCATCCTGTGTCATTTCTTCATAGACGGGTCTCATATCTTGATTAACAGGATGCACAAAAATATTATTCTGTTCGATGTATTCCTCGACAAAGACTTTTTCTTCTTCAGAGAGTTTATCTTCTTCTCCATGTAGCAGCTTCTCCGTGAGAATATCAAAGAATGGCTCTTTTTCTTCTTCGGCTTGCTTGCACATTCTCCTGTACACCTTATTCAGGATATTGATATCTGGACTAAATGCTGTAGCCGTTGTTTTCTTGTTGTATCCAAAACCTGGATCTGTTGCCCTCTCCTTGAAAATGTATGCTGTTTCTTTTCGGTTGAGCTGCTCAACCAACGCGGTTACATCATCAGTTTCGATGGTCTCAAGGATTGACAAAACAGGAGTCCCTACGGTCTGGTATGCTTCCCAAAATCCAGAATTTAGTGGACCTCTTGATGGGCTCAAATGCTCTGCATGGCGCATTTCTATTGGTCTGCGAGTTTGTCCAATGTATACTTTACCGTCTGGAAACGTGTACTTGTAAATATAACCTTTCATTTCTCAATCCTTATTGTTTCTTTCTTGCAGTTATATTTCCTTGGCAAGAATATGGATAGTTCCTTCCATCAGAGTGCCTTAGCGATCCAACTCCTTGATAAGTTATGGACAGTATATTCCCAGCAAGCGATGCTATCCGGATGTGACATGATGACAGCGTACATTATCTTTCCATCCACCGGTATGTTTCCCTTCCGGATACAAAGTTTCCTCTCATTGATCTCCCTAGCAATCTGCTCGGTTTTCACACCGTGGCCAGAAGAGGCGAGGACATACACGATGGATTCTTCGAGTTTCACCGGTCCGTGGCCTTGGCAAATCGGATGATAGGGACGGTCTTCCATCCCATCTGGGTCTTTTAGTTATAGGTACCAACCTGAATGACCTTGCAGTCTTTGGGGGCCTTTACAATCTGATCGTCGTAGAAGGTATTCTTTTCATCGGCAACAATCAGAACAACAGGGTCAGAGTAATAAATGGAGCCGGTGTACTGCATCTTTTTTTCTGACTGTGCAAGAGCAGCATCTTCGAATACGACCTGCAGAACCTGGAAGTTCTTTGCTTCGTTGAACGGGACAGGCTCGTCCAACATAGTCACACCGTCGGGAAGTTTGGCCTCCTTCTCCGTTTGAGGGCCATTCTCCCCGTCCTGTTTTGAGGTGTAGGCTTTTACGGCAAAGAAGCCAAGCGTCAGCAATATACCTGTTACAATTCCAAGAAAGTATGAAAGTCCTTTGCTCATATATGTAAGTGTTTGATTAACATAGTTTCTTTAATTATTGAGCGTATAATTACACTTCGGATAGTTAGAGCAACCATAAAAACTGCCGTACTTACCTTTACGCAACACCAGTTTACCTCCGCACTTTGGACATCTCCCGTTGGCAACAGCAGCATCACGGCGCTCCTTGTTGCGGTTGACATTATCAATGTGTTCTTTTCGATCTGACTCGGAAGTGGAAATAACCTCGAGAAGCCTCCTCCGATAAAAGTTAACTTGATCTATTGATAGGATCACATCACGGTATGACTTTATGTAAGGCACGACATCCTGCATATTCAGAACCGGCTGATCTGCTGTCACATTAATTCTTGTTTCGCTGGGGAAAGCAACAATTCCATGTATGAGGGTATCATTGCCAAACACAAGCCGACGAAGAGCTTTAATATGGCCCTCATTCTGCCAAATAGGATTTCTTAACTGGTTCTCCTGCGTAAAGCCATATCGTTTGTACCCCCAAGCTGGCAAATACTGTTTCCAGAACTCTGAGTTGCCGGTACCATATACCTTTCCGTGAAAGTTTTTTGTTTCCAAGACGAACACTCCATAACGGGAGATGATAAGGTGGTCTACTTGCGTGGTGTAGTTTCCATCACGTATGAGAAGGTCAGTATACACTTGGTAGTCGTTACATGATAGATCTGCTAAGAAATATGAAATCCTTTTCTCCCCATGGTCTCCAATAGCCTCTGCTCTGCTACTATATTTTGGAGTTATTATTGATGCCCAGAATCCTTTTGCCTCCTTGATAGCGCTTCCAGAGAACTGCGCCTCACGGTTTATCTTACGGATACTCTCACGCCTCACCTTCTCTATGATAGACTTGATTATCAAATAGAGAAGAAAAACGAATAAAGCAGCAAGTCCAATGTACTTAAGGATTATCATCAAATGGTCATTGTATGGTGTTCCAATCCTTTCAAATATACAAACAATTCAGTAAATTCAGCATAATCAACACCCTATACAGATATTCCTTTCCCAAATAGAGTAATGTTAAGGTCAACTAATAACCCCAAATCCTCCCCAACAGGTCATTAAATTACCCTGATTACACGTTTTCACCATATTCAATTACCTCGTACAGCACTTTACAGGGTAATTAAATATCTCGTTTGATACTTTACGGGTTATTTGAATATCCCGTCAACATCTTTCCGACTTAATTGAAGACTCTGTTTGATACTTGCAGGACAATTCGGCACCTGTATGGGTATGCCCCTTGATGTGTGAATTCCCCCAAGACGATCTGGACGGGAGACTTATATGGTACTGTTCCTACACGTTCATGTTTTATCTCAATTTATTGGTTATCAAACGAAAACTATTATATTTGCCTTTGTCTTGATAACCAACTCTGTTTATGGATAACGACTCTATTAAAAGAAATATTCGAAAGCTCCGTATCGAGAATAATCTCTCGATGAGAGAGATGGCTACCATAATGGGAATATCTTTTAACGCGTATAGGAACATAGAAAAAGGTGATACTGTACTGATCAATAGTATTGTCTTCAAAATGGCAGAATGGGCTAGAGTCTCTCCAGAAGAGATCATTTTAGGATATAATCCCTATCCCGCGAATAATGGCGAACTTATGAATTCAGGAAGCCTACATGAAAATAGCGTATATTCAGACGATCCCACGCAAAGACTTGAATGGCAGAAGAATGAAATTGATCTGTTAAAAGCCATAGCCACAGAAAAGGGTGAAAGTATAAACTCGTTAGAATCTCTGGTTGCCCTTCTTGAAGAGAGACTGGGAGAATGACTTTTCGTTCTTTGCTGATGCCGCTGGAAATGAATTGAAATTGATTATCAAGTGAATAGTGGAAAAAATCATCTACACCGGAACTAACTATGATGAGATCAAACGTCTCTGTGGAAATAAGGTCCTGTCTCCTTATTTTTGCATGGGATTCTCAATGCTTTCGGTAGACACGGGGGAAGGATTCGTTTCGGTGAACGAAGGAGACACAATTGTCATGGAGGACGATGGCTCTCTACGTATTGAATAAAATGATCTCGCTCTATCGTCTTACCTACTGTTTTGGAGATACGTAGAAATATGTCTATCTTTCATACCGACAAATTGGAATTAAGATGAAGAAATACATCATTGAGTCCCTTATTTCCAGCGTCATATACTGTATTGGTCTCCTTGCTGTCGATGCCAGACCTGGCCACCAGTTCAAAGCAGTTGGATTTTACTTGTTATCCTCCATTATCTTTGGATTGTTGTTCTCCTTTGTTATGTGGCTGATCAGAAAAAGAATCGGCAGGAAATCAGATAAGTAAATTGCAATTTGAATATGCGAAAGACATTCTGTTATTCTCTCTTTTTTATTTTCCTGTTTGCGGTCACCTCGTGCGGCCTGTTTGACAACCAGGATACACACCCTGGCTATGTGCGTCATTGCATACGTATTATGGACAGGCACGGCCTCTACTCTGACACGCCCGAGTGGAAAGCTCAGAAAAAAGAGTTTCTAGCGGCAGCGGATACTGTATCTACCCTGGGATGGGCCAATTATCTGGTATATCAGGCGGCACAGGTAGCCGGCGGGAAGCATTCCGGCCTCGTGGCTCCGGTGAGGGATACCGTGAATTATCCCGAATTCGCGCCCGAAGCCAGGATGCTTGAAGGCGGCATAGCCTATGTCAGGCTGCCGGGACATAGCGGCGCGCAGGTGAGCGATTCTCTCTATGCACATTCGGTGCTGCATTTCCTGCAGGAGCATTCATCGGTTGCCGGCGTGGTGATTGACCTCCGGGACAATTATGGCGGCAACATGTATCCCATGATCTCCGCTGTGTCACCCCTGCTGCCGGATGGGGTGATCCTGCAGTTCAAAGGGAAGAAGCGGACCGCACCGGTCACGCTGGATTTTGTCTTGAAATTCGTCGGCATCAAGGCCTCGGAGATCCGGAAATTCCCCGAAGGGACGCCCGTAGCCATCCTGACCAACGACATGACCGCCAGTTCCGGAGAAGCTACCCTGCTCTGTTTCAGGGGGCTTGACAATACAAGGACGTTCGGCGGCCCGACAGCGGGCTTCGCCAGCGCCAACAGACCCTTCCCGTTGAAGAACGGCTATTCTTTGGTCCTGACAACCGGTCGCGACGTCGCAAGGACCGGGGAAGTATTCTGCGACGACCCGATCGCCCCGGACGTTGAGACGGAAACGCCATTGGAAGATGCTATATCCTGGATACACTCAACAAAGTAACAGCTCGTTCAAATTCCAATTTATCGCTCACTTTGGTGAGCGTTTTTGTTTATCACAGAATACTGCTCTACCACTTTCCCATCCCGATATACTACAAATCCTTTCTTGCCACTGCGGAGTGTGATACCACAGTAATAGCAGCCTGGTTTCTCTCTAGCTACCATGAAGCCATAAACTTTAATCCCCACTGCGGTATGATCAATAGAACACGCATCTTGACCATTATAGCTAAAAGAAAAAACGTCCATAATACAAATCTTTGTCTTCGTAATCAGGTTTTGTTATAAGGACGGTGATATCGTAAAACCCCCAACCTATTCTATCCCTTAATACTCTTATGCTAAAAGAGTCATTCTTTGGCCTATTCTTTAGTCCCCATTCCCAGGCACTATACTTACTTAATCCGTTTCCATAAGTATTATTAATTGTATAACATAGTGTCTTAAAATACTTTTTGGATTCAAAATAGCTGTTTATCCCTCTAAAAGATTTGAAAAATCGGATCTGGCACAACGTTTCATCAATAATACTGATTTGCATATCGGAGAAAGATAATCCTCCTTCAATATGTTCTCCTGTTGATTTGAAAAAGCCTACATTTTCATCAGAATTCGAGTCTGGTTCAAATGAATTGTTGCCAAAAATAGCTTTTAACAACGCATCTTCTGACATATCTTCTCCAATAGACACTCCATTATGTGTATAACTAGCTGTTGAGTCTATTTGGTAATATGGATAAAACTCGTAGCTATCAGGCCTCCATAAAAACACATAAGATAGTGCAAATGCCCAAAATGTAATAAATAAAGCAATAGCGAGCCTCTTACCCGCTTTTCCATTTAAGTCCATAATAAAAATGTGCTAGCAACGTTTCTCATCAAATATACGAACAAATCTACAAACTATGTATTATATGTACGCCAAAACGCTTGAATGATAAAACAATACGTAAATTTTAATAACTTTGTAAAAACAGACTGTCTTATGGTTACCGTATTATGGAATAAAGATTTGCTCCCAGCAGAATACAATAGCATTGACATTGATAATGTGATGATCCGCTTTTACCAGTATTCAGGTCGAAGTATAAAAAAGGGATCCCTTGTTTGTACAGCTTTTATCAAAGCGGAAGATGGTAATTTATGGCGACAACTATTCCAGGTTTTTTCTCCGGCGGATGGTTTCCTTAAAAAAGCTAGCCCAGTATTGTCTCTGGGAGGTGATGAGTATTATTCAGACAATTCAGAACTATTCTCAATATACTCCTTAGAAGAAACAAGCAGTTCATTAGACTATTTTTATAAGATAGATGTTGATCCTTACACCAAGAATAAGAAGATTATGTGGAGTAGTTCTGGTGGCAGGTTTCAAGATCACCTTTTCTTTTGTGGGCTAGCGTTTGAGTATAATAATAGTGCTTTTCTAACGATGAAGGTTTGGAGAGATTATTTTCGCCCCAAGAAGAAGGATAATACATTGTTTTTATTTGAGGATGAAGATGTTTTGTCATTCCGTGTCGACAATCAGCCGATAAAGGATAAGCATGATTATTTAATTAGTTTTGCACTGTCTAAGTCTGAGTTGGTTAAGTTCTGTTCTAAACGAGTGGCATCCATCCGCCTTGAGTCAACTACGGTTGCCCCATACGAATACAAACTATTTGCAAATGGAAGTAATGAGCTTGGGGAAGTCCTTTTTATGAAGTATGCGAGAAGATTTAATGCTGCATTAGATGAGGTTGGTTTTAGTTGGCCAGCGGAACTGAATGATGATCTTCCTAAGACTTCAGATGAGCCATGCTATGTTTATTTGATGGTAGATACGACAAACGGATATCATAAGATTGGCATTTCAAATCATCCAGAGTATAGAGAAGGTACACTCCAAAGTGAGAAGCCAACAATTGAGTTGCTATGTGCAAAGCAGTTCCCTTCTAGAGTCATCGCAAAAGCTATTGAATCTGCCCTTCATAAGACCTATGAAGACAAGCACTTAAGGGGAGAATGGTTTCAGTTGGATGCTAAGGACATAATTGATTTAATGGCGACCTTGAAATAAGGTCCATACAATACTTTTTGGCATCTAGGTCATTTAAAACCCTCGAAAAATTTCAAACAGATCAATTTATTATCCCGATTAGCACTTTTCACCTTATTAAATTACCCTGTACAGCACTTTACAGGGTAATTAAATATCTCGTTTGATACTATTCGAGTTGATCAGCTACCGAATTGTAATATTTGAGAGACTCACAGCAAATATGCGATGAGCTTTATTTCAAGAGCACCAAATTCTATAATCTACTAATAAGGTCAACTAATGCCAGGTAGAGATTAGTCTTGCTTTATCCTCTTCCGATAAGCGATTCAAGATTCTTTCGCAGCGTTGGTTCGCAAGATACTGTGCTTCGTCATAAGGCGCAGGATTAATACCGGCAAAAGGGAAACTGTCGTCATCGTTATCAACAGCTTCTATCGCGACCATATACGTTTGAAAAGCGAGCAAAAGTTTCCCCTCCTTCTCGTATTGCTCGGCATCATGAATGATGGCATAAATGTCTTCTATACTATGCATAGTCTTCCGGATAAATGTCTTTCAGAGTCAGGTGAGTTGTTTTTTCTACAGAAACAATGGAAACCTCGTCTGGTTCATCAAACTTAAAGATAGGTGTGCCATCCGACTTGATGATAGAAAAGCCCACTATTGCAAACTCGCCATAGTCAATATAAGATAACCACAACGACCCGCTCAACTCATATCCCTGAAAAGAGAAGAAAGCGAGGTTCCCCCACAAGTCCTTGAAACGCCAGTGGACAGAATACTCATCCCGACCATTTGCATCAGTCCGAGTATGCATTGTTGTCAGTAATGAGATCTCCCATTTCTCGTCTTGTTCATCGGCGTGTTTGTCTACCAAAAGGCCATCGATTTGTACTTCCTGGAAGTCAAAGTCAATACTTTCCATTGCCTCCCAATTCTTGATAAGAGATTTACATTGTTCTATGCGAGCAATGACGTCGTGTTTATCCATTATTACCTTATATACCTGTTTTTAATCTCATGTCATTCTAATCAAATCCCAACGTATCACCATAGCCTCCCATAATTGCATTCATTGTGAGAGATTCGTAATCAATACTACTATGGCGCTTTTGAGAGACAGGTTCAGATTCTTCTTCTTGATTGAAAAAACTGTCCACCGCCGCTTCGATTTCTGCTTGCCTTTGGGCAATCAATTCCTCCTCTCTCTTTTCACTTTCTTCCTTGTTTAATAAATCCTGACGCTCCCTTTCCTCCTCTTCTAATAATTCTTGACGCTCGAATTCTTTCCTTAGCTCTTCCAACCGTTGCTCGTCTTGCAGTTCTCTTTCTCTATACGCTGCTTCTATTTCTTCTTTTTTTGTCATTTTGATGTCTGTTAATAAGGTCTATAGGTGTAAAACAGTAAAAAATACAAATCAAATCATCAGCCGTATAAGACCATCTGATTTCACAAATGTATCTGGGTGAGACATAACCACGGCATAAATCATCCTCCCATCAACCGGCTTCTTATCCCATCTTGTGAATAGGCCTTTCTCGTTGATGACCTTTGCTATCTGTTCCGTCTTCATACCGTGCTTAGAGGATGTAAGGAGAAATACTCTGGCTTCTTCAATTTTCATGAGGCTGATAAATTGGAAAACGGGGCTCGGACCCTTCCGCATAAACTTCCTGTGTATCAGTTTATTAGTCAGGAAATAGTTCCTTACTCAAATAACGCTGACGCAAATTAAGCAAATAAAGAGCAGATAATCAACGACTTTTGAGCATTTTCTGTTCCCGATCACCCAGTCAAGGCTTCCCAAAGATTATCCTGATGGATAGATTGTGGGAGTTCGGCCTGGACTCGACGGTCACAACGGTGTATTACAGGCCGAACACCTTCTTTACCCGTTGTACCGTGCTCTGGGAATAGCCGGTGATGAGTGCGGTATGGCGGACCGATTCCCCGGACCGGAGACACCTGATGATAGACTTGTACTCCGATCCGAGCCTGGCTCTATCCTTGACTCCCGATCCTTTGGGCTTACCTATCTTCCCTCCGTCACGGATGTACTTGTCCCGGCCTGACTTTAAGCGATAGTAGATAGCTTCCCTTTCCAATTCCGCTGCGGTACCGAGAACAGCGCACATAATGGTGAGATAGGGGTTCTCCTTTCCATCGGTAAAGATAGAGAGCTGTTCTTTGAGAAAGTAGCAGTTGATGCGGTGATCTTTGAGATACTTTATGGTCTCCAGGATCTCATCGCATTTGCGGCCAAGGCGGGAGAGTTCGCTGACCAGGATGATGTCGATAGAGTTGTCCAGACAGAATGATAGGGCTTCTTGGAGAACGGGTCTGTCCTTGTTGGACTTCCCGCCGGAGATGTGCTCC
>JAEEGL013693727.1_pt1 | contig 11377 bp, 6 predicted proteins | sample 9134231 | NCBI WGS metagenome assembly JAEEGL01 (sample SAMN16246548, study PRJNA631951) | gut metagenome | biome: gut microbiome; feature: rumen; material: fiber-attached | host: Bos | place: Iran: Karaj | collected 2018-10
CCGGTAATAACTGATTAGAAACACTTGACGGATTTCCGACAGCCGAAATCAAGAGGGTCAATAAACTTGAAAGATCGGAAAACGTATCGTTGAGCGTTTTTAAAAGGGATCTTATGCGGCACCCATAATTACTATTATAATTCAGGAGGATATTAAAATGGAACAGGTAAAGATAATCAGGAATTTCAGCGGAAGAGAAGTCGCCAGAACCGTGGTAAAATCGGATGGGAAGATCTACATCTACGATTTCTGGGGCAAAACGCTCGGCTGGTATGACCCAAAGGCTTTAAACGGGAAGGGCGCGACTTATGAGTTCTTCGGACGCATGATTGCCGAAGGAGACGTATTGTCGAGTTTGATTAAGGACTGGGATTGAACGATTTAAACGGCTTGTGAAGAGAGGTGCTGACATGAAAACCATTACTGTAACGATTGAAAACAATCTTCTTGAAATCGAAGACATCGAAAAGGCGCTGTCTTCTTACCTTGATGAAGAGGTCAGAATTTCAGACGTTGAATGCACTCTTGTACATTCGATTCCCTGCGATACCGGCGAGCCGGATGGCGCTTATCTGGAGTTCAATATAAACGGGTGCGAGGTGTGTTCTTTTGATCTGTTCTGGGATGACGCAAAGCACGGACATTACATAAATGACAAACAGCTGGTGCTCGACAGACCGTGGGTAACGGAAGATGAGATTTTCGACTTTGACGTGGATGGATTTGCGTCGTTTGAGAGTACGATAGACGGTTCAGACTAACCGACGTTTGCGAGTAAATTAAACAGTAAAAGCGCTTTACTGAAAAGCAGGTGCTTTTGCGAACAAACGCGGAAGCCGGGTGGGAGTTAATGCCGCCCGGCTTCTTCTTTGAATGTATAATGAGGCTTCGAAGGCTTACGTTACTAACCGTAAAGCACTTTATTCCGGATGAATTCGAATATAAAGAAATTCAGGGCGGGCCCATTTCAAAGGGACTGCCCTGATAGCAAAATGAGGAAGAGACATTACTTGATTTCAACCCACATTGCGGGACGAACAAAAACGTGCGTGGCGGTTGCTCCCGCATCGTCCGAATTGACTGAACCGTCAGCGTAGACTATCAAAACGCATCCGTTGTTTGGCGCGGAGGTTCGCAGCCAATAGGAATAACTAATACGTAGAGCGCCGTCCTCGTTGGATTCCATATAGTCCCAGAGCCCGCTTGAGGTCATTGCCAGGTCTGAAGGAAAGGCGGTTCGATTGGAGTCGCCGGCGAAAAAACGGCTGTATTCTTCGGCGCTTAGCAGGAAAATTCTGTCTGAGGTCGCTTCTCCTTCGCTCTCCGGCTGACCGTGCGGAACTGTCGTAATTCTGGCTTTGCTTATAAAGGCTTTTTCGCGAGGAGTAAATGCGTCGTTTAAAAACGACTCGTTAAGCCATTTTCTCAGTGAGCACGTCTTCCATGTCACGGATTCGTTTTCTGTCTCATCGAACGGCCTGGCATCAGGGAGATTTACTGTTGTGACAAAAAGCTTTTCTCCTTCGCGTGCCAGGACCTTCCATTCGAGCGGCGCCTTTTCGCCGGCAGGTCCGAGGATTCTGCCTGTCGGATAGTTTCCGAAAACAACGGTGTCACCGGGGTTTGCATCCTTCAAAGCGTCACGCTCGGATTCGAATAACAGTTTGTTTGAGTCTTTGAAATTCAGGTTAAATAGGAGGCGGGCGGCGTTTGTTTTATCGCCTTCTTCGATACACTTAAGAGCCCTTCTGTATTTATTGTCGACGATAACCGCATCGTAGCCAAGCTCCTTGAGCGTCTTATAGCCCTCCTCATAGTTTCCGTTGGCGATATCGTCCATGGCGTCTGAATAGGATATGTTTTGGTCAAGTTCCCGTGCTTTCCGGAACAGCTCATCGCTGTCTTTGTAGTTAAAGAGATAGAAGTATTTCAAGGCCTTCCCGTAAGAGCCCATGTCAAACAGAGTTTTTCCGCGGTTGTACCTTCTCTCACAATAAGACCGGTAATCAAAACTGTCCGGAGTTACTTCGTCAGAAGGCTTAGCCGCTTTAATTCGCGAGACTGTTTCCTGGGTTTTCTTTATGCGCATTGCGGGCCTTACTCCGACGGCGTTGGCAAGAGCATTTATATCAGTAATATCGTAGTTCTCTGTTTCACAGACGCAGAAGTTCATTCCTTCTACTGACGTCCTCAGCCACCAGTCGCAATAGAATGGCGAGTAGAGATCATTGCCGGAGATGTCAAACTCTTCGGTACATGCAGCTTCCGCGTAAGGCGTCAATTCGCATCTTACAACATCGTAGTACCGCCGATAGTTTCGAAACTCTCTTGCGCTTAAAACAAAAATGTTGTCAGACGTCACGGACAGCTCTGGTTCATCCATTGTTTGCTCAAGCTCAGTTACAAGTTTGCTTTGCTGAATTAAAGATTTTTCCCTTTTCGAAAAGGCTTTTTCGTAAAAATCGGTATTAAGCCATTTGCGGAGATTTGAGCCTTCCCACGTAAAGGGTTTCTGATCCGAAGAGGCGCAGATGCTTCCGGGAACAAGTGCCGATTTGCTCAAGAGCAGCAATTCATCACTGCTCTCATCGAGAACAAGCCATTCGATCGACTCTTTTGTGGCTTCGGATGGGTCGTTTTGCGGAAACGCACCAAATGTCAGCGTTTTCAGAGGATGCTTTGCAAGGCTTCTGTTCCTTAGATCAGTGTCCTTTTTTTCGCGCATAAATATGCGTGCCTGTTCTTCCGGAAGCGAATTGATAAAAGCAGACAAATTCTCTCTTGATTCGTTGTTTTCACGGATCTGCTCTTCGCTCAGCCACTTTTTTGTTCCGAACGGATCGGGTCGCCACAGATCCTTAAGCTTTTCCCGCCAGTGCTTTTCCTCGACGAATACTTCTATTCCCGGATTATTTCTTTTAATTTTTTCAAGGTCTATTTTTTTCGCCGTTTTTGTGTCGAGCATGAGCCTCTTAAGCTGCCTCAGGGCATAAAGAAATGAATAATCGGTGATCGGATTGTCAAAAAGAACAAGCTCTTCAAGCTCGGCAAGATTTCGCTCAAACGTGACTCTTTCGACTCCTGTTTGGGAAAGCTCAAGCCTTTTTAATCTGCAGCCGCGAAGCATAATATTGCTTACAGGGTTGTTTATAATAGTCAAGTCTTTAAGAGAGGTGTAAAAACTAAGAAATGAGACGTTTCTCAAATTGTTATTCTCAAGAAAAACAACACTGTAATCCTTGTCGTCAAGCTGATGCATGTTGTTGTCAACGGCACAGTTTATTCTTACTAAACGTGATGATAAACTCTTTGAATTATGCTCTCTTCCCTCGGGTATTATCCTGTCAAATCTGACATACTTTTTTTGTGCCTCATCGATCAGATCGCGGATCTTATTTCTTAAATTGAAAGGATACATAACCTCCGCTTTGCCGGCATTTTTCAAAGCCCAGCTGATCATATCTTCCTCGGATGCCTTGACGGAGAGATGAACGAAGGAACCGGACCTGCCCTCAAAGCTGATTTCATTGCCGAAACTGTCGGCAACTTCGGAGAGAATATCAGGAGACACCTTTAGCGTTACTTTTGAAGCATTCCCTCCTTGCATAAACGGATGCTTGTTTTTAAAGTTTTCAAGCGCGTCCTTCTCTTCAGGGGTGGCGCAGGGAAACGGGATGTTCAGCGTTTCCAGCTTCGACATTCTGTCAAGACGGTATACTTCGAGATTGCCTGCGTCAGGCTTTTTTCCGATCAGAAATGATTTTCCCGCTGCAAAAACGAGATCCATAGGGCATAGACGGACATCTTCAAAGAGATCCTTGTCTTGGATTATCTCATAACCTGTACCGGTTTTCTTGTTTAGCTTATAACTGTGGTATTTGAAACGAACCTCTTTTAAAGTCTCGATGGCGGTGTTCAGCTTCTTTAAATATTCGGATGCGGCGTGGAAATCATTTTGCCCTGAAGCCCCCTTGCGAATGAATTTTTTACCTGCAGCCTTGCGGAAAGCTTTGTTTCCCAGATTTGCAATTTTGGTTCCAAGCTCATTGGCTTTTTCATCGCTGATGTCCGGGGAACCGGAGATGCAGGAGAGAAGGAAAAACAGCTCATTATCATAAAAGTCAAAGCCGGGAAAAGGTTCGTCGCCAAATTCTATTAATGTATCTGAGGGCCCTTCGTCGATATAGTAGCCCTTGCGCGGAGATGTTTTGATATTAAAACCCGCCGCCTTGAGATCTCTGAGACCTCTGCCAACTGCTTTTCTTTCCAGTTCAAATAAATGATCATTCCAAAGCCAACCGACTATTTCATCCTGAATAATCGGATTTTCTTTAGATGAGTGTTTTTTTAATATTTGAAGTATTCTGAACAATGCGATTCGTTTTTTTAAACCTGCATCATTCTCGATTTCCGCGCTGCCGCTTGCGGCAGCGTCAACCGGATTCTTTTTCTTGTCTTCCATAACTTGACTCCTTTCGTATCAATGAGGTGTATCGTGAAAATGTCGATTTTTCTTTCGACAATATCATTTTATCAAGCTTTGTGTACCAATTTCGCACCATTGCATAATATATAATACCGCTTGCAAGGCAAAATGGCAAGTAGATTTCATCCTGATGCGACCTTGCGTAATTGATTATTGAAGTAACCAAGGGGAATTACAACACTGTTTTTCAGGAAGCCAGCACAAACGGGGACGAAAGCTCGTCTTTCCGTACAGTAAAGGAAATGATAACTATGACGAAAAAAGATAAAGCCGGGGTCGAAGAAGATTACAATCTGCGTTTTGAAAGTTTTACCCCAAGTTTTTCGTTCTGCATGAGCGGAAACCTTGTCACGATCAAAATCGTGCCTGTTGATGAAGCCGAAGGGTATGAGTTATACCGATCTCTGACAAAAAAGGAAGGGTATTCACTTTTCCGTGAAAGCACTTCTCCTCTCATCGACTTTTATTTAACAAATAAAACTTCCTATTACTATAAGGTTCTCGCAAGAAAAGGCTTTGACGATGACCGCGTCACGACACAGTTTTCCGATTGCCAATATATTGACGTTGTCAGTGCTGCAAAAATGCGAACTGATAAGATGAATCATTTTTTGGAAAGTTTGATGGGAGTCCGCGATACCCTTACCGTTGAGGATCTTGACGTTGCACTTGAAACGCTTCGCGCAGCGGGCCGTGACGCAAGAGAAAAAGCAGAACGAAAAAAGCAGGAAGAGGAAGCAGAAAAGAGACGTATTGAACTTGAAAAGCAGAGGAAAAGGCGTGAGGCACAGGCAAAGCGCGCCGAAGCTTTAAGAGAAAAGAAACGTATTGAACATATCGAGAGCGTCACGAGAATGGATCTGCCGCTTGATTACGTAAACAAATATGAAGACGACGACAGAATAGAAATGCAATGTGAATCGTCGGGAGACGCCCTCATCATGTCTCTTGATATGCTCGGAATGGTTGATATTGAGTTTATTTCTCAGGCATCGGGGAACACTCCTGAGAAAGTTATTTCCGACCTTCGAGGCTCGATTTTCCAAAATCCTCTCCACTGGAATGAGATATTCTATAAGGGCTGGGAGACTGCAGCAGAGTATCTTTCCGGAAACCTCAATCACAAGCTTAAAATCGCAAAAGAAGAAAATGAAAAATACAACGGTTATTTTCAGGAAAACGTTGACGCGCTTGAAAGTCTCGTAGAACCCGACCTGCCCGTCGAGGATATTTATATAACCCTTGGTTCTCCTTGGGTGCCGACCGATGTAGTTGATGATTTTATCGCCTATATGGCTTTTGGCGGCAATCTTGCAAGCCGGGAAGCAAAAGAATATTACGAAATATGCAGCAACCCGAAATATGCCGTCAGACACAATGAATACACTGGGGCGTGGCATGTCCCTGAAAAAGCGAGATTTCAGAAAGGAAGCTATAGCGGTCTTTTCAGAGAAGCGGTTTTTAACACATACGGAACTGATAGAATGAATATGCTCCATGTTCTTGAGAATACGCTTAATATGAAAACGCTGACGGCAACGGACCTGAAAGACCCTTATGATGAAAAATGCCGCGACAGAGTCCTTAACAAAGATGAAACTTTGAAGCTTATTGAAAAGCAGAAATTCATGATTGAGACTTTCCAAAAGTGGGTCTGGAGCGATGAGATAAGGAAAAAGAGACTGCAGTCATACTATTGCAACAGATACGGGAATAACAAGGTAAGAGTTTTCGACGGATCCTTCTTAAAGCTTCCAGGCCTTAATCCTGATATAGAACTTTACGACTATCAAAAGGATGCAGTTGAAAGAATAATCATGTCGCCCAATACTCTTCTTGCGCACGACGTCGGCGCAGGTAAGACGTATACAATGATTGCGGCCGGCATGGAGCTCAGGCGCCTTGATAAGTCCAAAAAGAATCTATATGTGATTCCCAACGGAATAATTGCGCAGTGGGAAAGAATCTTTAAGATGATGTACCCACAGGCGAAGCTTCTTGTCGTTACGATCAAGGTGTTTGACGCAAAACACAAGAGCGAAACGCTTCAAAGAATCAAAGATGAGGATTTTGACGCGATTCTTATGACTTACAGTTGTTTTGACATGCTTTCACTTTCAGACAGGTTTTATGAGGAACTGTATCAGGAAAGAATCGAAATGCTGAGAAAAGCGATGAGCTCATATACATCGACCGGCAGGATAGCAAATAAGATAGATAGGATAAACAAACTGATTGAAAACATCAAAGCTGATTATCAGAATGTCAGAAGCAAAGATATTTCTTTTGACGAACTCGGCATCAATACTCTTTTTGTTGATGAGGCGCATAACTACAAGAATATCGATCTTGAAACCAAGATAAGCCGCGTGAGAGGCGTCGGCGGTTCAAATTCAAAACACGGCACAAGCATGATGGATAAGGTCCACTGCGTCCAGAGAATGAATGACGGTGGCAGAGTGGTTTTTGCGACGGGAACGCCTGTGACCAACTCTCTTTCCGACATTTTCGCCATGCAGAAATACCTCCAGGAGGGAGAACTTGAATTCCAGGGCATTACGACGTTTGACTCATGGGCGGGAATGTATGCGGAGAAGGTCACTGATTTTGAAATAGATATCGACACTAACAGCTATAACCTTGTAACGAGGTTCGGCCGTTTCTGCAACATTCCTGAGCTTACCGCGACACTGTCTTCAATCATAGATTTCCACAGAGTTGACAAGGCATCCGGCATACCCGAAATCGAAGGGTATTCTGATGAAATAATTCCGGGGTCGGAATGCTTCAGAGATTACCTCATGGAGATATCGTCAAGAGCCGACGATATAAGGCAGAAGAGAGTAAAAATCAATGAAGATAATATGCTGAAAGTCACGTCTGACGGAAGAAAAGCGGCTCTTGACATGAGACTTGTTGATACGATTTTCGGACTTGATCCGGAATCTAAAGTCGTACGCTGCGCAGAAAAAGTGTTTGAAGTATACAGTGAAACGCGGAAAGCCAAAAGCACGCAGCTTGTGTTCTGCGACATATCGACGCCGAAGCAGGGCTTCAATCTTTACGACGAACTAAAAAAGCTTCTTATTGCAATGGGGATGCCTGCGAATGAAATCGCATTTATACACGATTTCGCGACGGATGCTGAGCGTAATGAGATGTTTGATGCGATGAGAAAAGGCAAGCTTGCGGTGCTTATAGGCTCGACGTCCAAAATGGGGCACGGAATGAACGTGCAAAACAAGCTGATTGCCATCCATCATCTTGACGTGCCGTGGAGACCTTCTGATATGGTCCAAAGAGAGGGACGTATTCTAAGGCAGGGAAACGAAAACAGTAAAGTCAGGATATTCCGCTATATTACGAAAGCGAGCTTTGATGCATACTCCTGGCAGCTGCTTGAGATGAAACAGCGGTTCATAAGCCAGATCATGTCGGGAAAAGCGACAATGCGCGACGGAAAAGATATAGACGATGCGGTTCTTAACTATGCTGAGGTAAAAGCATTGGCGGTAGGAAATCCCAAGATAAAGCGGAGAGTTGAAGTCAGCAATGAACTTGATAAATTCAAAATACTTCAGAACGAATACAATGAAACGAGACACAAAAAGAAAATAGAACTTCAGTCGCTTCCGAAAAAAATCGAGGAGCAAAAACTTTTAATTGAAAACTGCGCCAAGGATATAGAGGCGTATGCCGGAAGAGAACTCGAGTACAAAGATATGCCGTACAACGAGCAGAAGGCGATAAGAGGAACTATTTTCGAGGCTTTGAAGAAATACAGGTACAGCGCCACAAAGGTGTTTGTCTTAAACTATATGGGATTTGACGTGTTTGTTCCTCCAAATCTGTTTGTTTCTGAGATCGCTCCGGATACAGAAAATGATATTGGCGAAGAAGGCAGAAAAATCAAGGGCAGCTATATACTGCTTGAGAAAAACGGAAGGTATCAGATAGAAATCGAAGCCGAGAGCGGCATCACCGAAAGACTTAATAACTTTCTTAATAACCTCGGCAGGCAGAAAGAAAAATATGAAGAGGAATTAAAAGTATCAGAGTTTCGAAAAGGTTTCCTGGAAGAAGACCTTGCCAAAGAAGAAGGCGGATATATGGCAGAAATCGGCCGCCTCAGCGATGAACTCGATGAATTAAATGATGAACTGGGGGTGGCTTAAATGGCTTCGAATAAAGAAATACCCGCGAATATGCCAGTAATGTCGGTCGATAAGTTTGTGGACCTGCTTTCTGAATCCTACATAAACGTAATCAACAACGACCTCTCACCGAAGGTTTTTCCTTCCGTAATGCTCTGGGGTCCTCCCGGTGTAGGTAAATCTCAGGGTGTGAGACAAATCGCCAAAGAAATTGAGCTCGGGACAGGCAAGCGTGTCGACGTGACCGACGTAAGACTTCTTCTTTTCAATCCGATCGATTTAAGAGGAATCCCTGTCGCCAATGAGGACAAGACATTGGCGGTGTGGCTGAAACCGAAAATCTTTCAGATGGATAGCAGCGAAAATGTTGTAAACATCCTGTTTCTCGACGAGATCTCGGCGGCACCGCAGTCGGTTCAGGCAGCCGCGTATCAAATCACACTTGACAGGCTTGTCGGAGAACATAAGCTTCCTGACAACTGCATCGTGATCGCGGCAGGAAACAGAGTCACGGATAAATCGGTCTCCGTGAAGATGCCCAAAGCTCTCGCCAACAGATTGCTCCACATTGAGGTCAGCGGCAGCTTTGAATCATGGAAAAAATGGGCAATCAGCGCAGGCATCAACAGAAAAGTTCTCGGATATCTTTCGTTCAGACGTGACAGGCTGTTTGGATTTGATGCGACGAATGACGAACTCGCATTCCCCACACCGCGTTCATGGGAGATGGTGAGCAACATACTGAACACCGTAAGCGAAAACGTTGAAAAGGTCAATCCTTTGATTTGCGGACTTGTCGGTGTCGGGCATGCACTCGAGTTCAAAGTGTGGTGCAGCGTTTTTTCGGAACTGCCGGACATTGAAAAGATTTTTGCCGGAAGGGAGACGTTGGTTCCGAAGAAGGCAGACGTAATGTACGCTTTGGTTTCTTCAATGACAACCTTTGCGGCAGAGCACAGGTTTGATGCGGTCCAAATTGGAAACTCGCTTACGTACGCAAAGAATCTTCCTGCGGATTTCGGAGAACTGCTTGTTCAAAACTACCTTGATATAGAGAAAAACTATGAAAAATTCCTTATGACGGTACCTGAGTACTACGAGTATTCATTGAGAAATGCGATAAAGAGAAACGGCAATGTTAAGTAACGAAACAGTAAAGATAATAAAGCGACTTCAAATGGCGAGACTTTCGCTGATGAAAACACAGCCTTTTTACGCGGTGCTCCTTCTTAACGTTCAGTTCTCGATAGACCCTATGTGCGAAACGGCATATACAGACGGAAAACGCATTGCTTTCGGCCCTGATTTTATGGAAGAAATCTCGGATTCGGAACTTGAGTTTGTAATGATGCATGAGGTTTTACACATTGCGCTTAATCATTGCTACAGGACAAAGGAAGATTATGATTTTGAAATATTCAACATTGCCTGTGACATTGTTGTTAACTCGAATATTCTTTACTCTTCCGGATTTAATCTTAACGTTATTACGCTGAAGAAGTACGGGGAAAGCATGCATGAAACGCCGTCAGGACAAGAAGGTTATTTGTTTACTGCAGAACAGGTCTATGAAATGCTTATATCAGCTCCGCAGGTACCTGCAGGCGGCGGATCGGGGGAAAATAAAAAAGGCTCCCAAAACGGCAAGGGCAATGGCGGTAAGAAGAAAAAAGAAGACTACACGGAAGAATCTGATGAAGATGATGACGGTGCAGATGATTCGGACGGAGATGGAAAAAACAAAAATACAATGTCCGGATTCGACGACCACACGTACTGGAATATATCAAAACAGGGCGAGTCCGGTGATGCTGAAAAAGAGATGGAGCAATACTGGCTTCAAAAAATGATTGAAGCGACAACTATCGCCAATATAATTATTAGCATAAAAAAAAGCCATGAGGGTTATGGCGGTCCACCATTAATGGCTGAGCGTCTTTTAAAAAACCTTTCGACACCTCAGACAAACTGGCGTGAAATATTGCAAGATTTTATTCAGGAAGAGATTAATGATTATTCGTTCAATCCCCCTGACAGGAGGTTTCAAGAAAGCTCTTTTCTATTGCCTGACTACAACGAAAAAGAAAGCAGCGTTCATAACATTTGGTTTTTAATTGACACATCAGGGTCAATTGGTGACGAGGCTATTAAAGCGGCATATAGTGAAATATGTGCTGCAATTGAACAATTTGATGGGAAGTTTGAGGGATTGCTTAGTTTTACTGAATGCTTTGTGACCGATCCGATCCCATTTTCATCTGTAGAAGATGTTCTAAAAATCAAACCTGTTGGCGGTGGAGGAAATGATTTTTCTGCGATTTTTAGATATCTCAACGAAAAAATGAATGATGCTCCGCCTTCTTATATCGTTATCATTACTGACGGATACGACAAATTTCCTGATGAAAAAGAAGCTTCCGGAATTCCGGTCCTATGGCTTATAAACAACGACGACGTTAATCCTCCGTGGGGAAAAGTCGCAAGAATCCACATAGATGAACAAAAATAACAAGTTATCGCCAAAGGAGACAGAGATATGAAAAAAGAAATTGTCATAAATGAAATGAACAACATAGTAAAGGAACTTGACGGGAAGGAACTTGAAAAAATCGTGTCGGTAATAGAAGACCTGAAGATGAGGAGATATCATTTTGATGCTTATGAAAAAAGTGAACTTGCAAATCTTCTGTTCGATACCGATTTGCTTTCGGTGAAACTTGATTATGTCAGAGAAACG
>JAEEGL015117567.1_pt1 | contig 11377 bp, 7 predicted proteins | sample 9134231 | NCBI WGS metagenome assembly JAEEGL01 (sample SAMN16246548, study PRJNA631951) | gut metagenome | biome: gut microbiome; feature: rumen; material: fiber-attached | host: Bos | place: Iran: Karaj | collected 2018-10
ACGCTTCATCTGCATATCCTCAGCTTACCAAAAAGTGGATAAACTATTCTCTGGATAAATTAAAGCTGCCGAAATAGCAGGTGAAAAAAACAAGATTTGCAGGAACAAGATGGACAGGATAGATAGGATAAAAAAGTAGTGAAGAAATAGTGAAGAAATAGTGTAAAAAAAATAGCGAGAAGGAGAGGAACGGATTTGAGAAACGCTCTGTTGTGCTGCCGCTTTAGCGGCAAACGTATATAATTACAAGGCACAATGGCGTGTAGCACGTGAACGTGCGGTTTTGAAAAATGTTACTCGACTGGGAGCTATTTTTTTTGTATAAGTTTATAAATTATTCTTTTATTCCGGCAGCTTTAATTTATCCAGAGAATAGTTTATCCACTTTTTGGTAAGCTGAGGATATGCAGATGAAGCGTTTATAAAGTTTTTTACGGCTTCATCGTATTTGCCGATGAAGAATTGGGCTTCGGCCATGTAGAAATAAGTACGATTGAGTACATTTTTGTTGATGTTCAGACTGGTAAGCTTCTGAAACTCTACGATTGATTCTTCGTATTTTTCCTGAACAAAAGTCGTTTTCAGAATCTCAAAAAGAATAAAATCATCACCGCCATCCGGAGAAATTAAATCTTCTTCGAAAAAGTAAGGAGTAATTTCATTATAATTATTCTGGGAGCTTGAGTAAAACTGAGTTGTAGATTTTGCCGTATACTCAGAAATCTGCTGCTCGTTGTTCAGACCTTCAACATAATCAATGTAAGGAAGCGGAGTTTTCCGTTTTTCGCCGTCCAGATATAGTTTTTCAGGCTCTTCGTAATTGTACTGCTTTTTTTCAGGTATAACGGCAGTAAGATGAGCACCTGTTACAGTAGCGTTCATAGAAATCATTATTAAATCATAAGGCCGGTCATTGCAGACAATTACAGCATAATAATAATCATTAAAATCGCTGACAGTATCTGTATAGCCGGTTGTTTCTGAAGAAAGCTCTGCAATAGGCTGCATTTTTTCAATCTGTGAATAAGAAGTTATAGGTTGAGTTGCACGGTATAGTAAAAGTTTTGTAATTGCAGGACGAACATTTTTTGGCAGAGTCCAGTAAACGTTTATTCTTGGACCATTTCCAGCCTGAGCAAAAATATCCTGAACAATAGGTTTTACCTGTGCATTTAAAGAGAAAGCTAAGAAAAATATTACAAAAAATAACTTAAATCTTTTCATAATGTCTACAATATCAAAGCTTAATATATATTCCTCAAAAGCTCCAGAATTGAAGGATGACTTACAGCTTTACGAATCTCGTCCACAAACTCTTCGCCTTTTACCTCTGCATCAACTACAGCCTTGCCTTTTTCGTCTGCAAGAGGAACTGTATCAATAGCACCGGCACTTCCTTTATCTTCCGAAGCTTCCGGCAAAGAAACAAGCACAATTTCGTCCTCTTCATTTATTCTGTCGTAGAAGCCCTGTCTGCTTATAGTAGCAACAGAAACCTCTTCTCCAGCCTCTGTAATTTCAAGTGTTCCAACAACATCATTATCTTTATAAGACAAGCCGCTTTCTGAATCTGCAGTTCGAACCTGTCCTTTCCGTATGATTTTGAACTCAGAACCTGTTACTACATTTTCGGCACGTCCAATATCTACAAGCACAGTTTTTCCGTTTCGCTGCAAGATTTTTCCACGAAGCGGCAGCTTTTCGAGCACAGAGTTTCTAAAGCGTCTTAAAGCTGTAGAAAAACGGTTATTTCCAATTGCATAAAAGCTTTCATCGGAAATCTCAAGTCCAGTTCGGCCTGAATACATTTTGCTGCTTAAAGTCAAATCGTTCTGACCTTCATTTATAGAAATAATAATAAAGTAATCAAACTTACCGGCACGAGCATTTTTAAAGGCCTCACCATAACCTTCAACCGGCTTTACCTGAGTTTTTACAGAAGTAATTGCAACACCCGAGAATATATCTGCAGCAGCAGCGGCGGCAAGTCTGTTTGCGTCGGCATGAACAAAGCTTGAACCGTTTTCTTCATAAAAAATTGCAATATTCCAGCGGGTTTTATCTAGATAAAGGGAGTCTACCTTCCACTGTTTAGAAATATTATTTTTAAGCAGAGATTCATACGCTTCCATTTTATCGGAAAGCTCTGTTTTCTGTTTTGCAGAAAGCTCAGTCTTGTTATTCTCCTTTATAAAGTTGAGCTGCTCAAGATAGAACTCGTACATTCCGTTCATTTCAAGAATGTCTGCATACGCTTTTCGTGCTTCATAATTCATTGGATCAAGAATTAGAGCTCTCTGATATTCATAAACAGCACCTGAACCATCGTAACGGCCGGCATACTGTCTTGCATTATTCAAATGGAACTCGGCCCACTGCTTTCTTCTGGTATCGGTGAGCGGAAGAGTTTCACGGATTTGCATTTCCATAAGACTTCGCATAAGCTCATCCTGCGGAGCAACCGAAAGCCCTGTCGCCCACGTTCCAATTGCGTCGTTGCTCCGCCCCATTCTAAGCTGTGCAGTTCCTTTTATGTACCAGGCATTTGCGTTCTTCCTGTTTCTTCTAATAAGGAAATCGCTTATGTCGATTACTTCTGAATATCGTCCCTGCTCATACAAAACAGTAGACAGCAGTTCATAAGCTTTTTCGTAATCTCCATTAACTTCAACCGCAATTCTGCAATGCTTTTCTGCAGTCTGCAAATCACCTTTCATTCTGTAAATGATTGCTGCAAAATAATGAACTTCAGCTTCTCCTGAATAATAAGAGAATGCCTGTCTCAAAAAGCTTTCTGCTTTATCGTATTTGCCGTTTTCGGCACAAACAAGTGCAAGAGAAAGCAAAGCCTTTCTGTTTGTATTCTGTCGCTTTAAGGCTTCGGCATACTGATTTTCTGCCCCGGAAAAACGTCCTTCGTAAAGCTCAATTTCGGCAAGTCCAAAATGTGAATCTATATCATTCGGATATTTTTTTAGAACATCTTCAAAAATTGCGCGGCCTTCATCAATTCTGCCTAAGGAAATGTAAATCATTCCCTTCTGGTTTTTAATTCTGCGGTTTTCTTTTTCGTATTTTTCGGCATTTTCAAGATACTGAAGTGCTAAATCAAACTCGCCAAGTTTATACGAACACTCAGAAAGATTATACCAGGCATCTGACCAGGCAGGATTTTCTGCAACAATTTCAAGATAATACTGAGAAGCAAGATAATAATTTTCGTTCTGCTGAAGCTCTACCGCTTTATCATATTGAGAAATAAGACTTTTAGAGCTCTGCGATTTATTCTGCGCAGAAAGAGAAAAAACAATACAGCTTAAAAACAAAAATACAATTTTATTCTTCGTCAGCTTCTTCATCTTCACCGTTTCTTATAACTTTTATTACGTTAATTCTATGTCCTTCCATATCCTGAACTATAAAATCATAGTTTTTCCATGTGGACTTTTCAAATTTTACAGGCACTTTACCGAATAAGTCAAAAACAAAACCACCAAGCGAATCAAAATCTTCGTTAGGGAAAGCAGAACCGATTGTTTCATTAAGGTCATCAAGGTCAACACGCGCATCGCAGAGCCAGACATTTTCGTTTACAGTGATTATGTCCTCACGTTCCTTGTCAAACTCATCCTGAATGTCGCCAACAATTTCTTCAATAATATCTTCCATTGTAACAATACCGGAGATTCCGCCGTATTCATCAATTGCAATTGCAATATGAAGATGATGTCTCTTAAACTCGCGCAAAAGTGAATCAATTCTTTTGCTTTCCGGTACAAAATATGGTTTTCTTATGATTTTTGAAAGTTCGAGTGTCTGGAGGTTTTCTGAAAAGGATTTAAGCAGATCCTTTACATAAAGTACACCAATAACATTATCAATAGAATCTGTATAAACCGGGAAGCGTGAATGTCCGCTCTTTACAATTTTTTCAATCAATTCCTCACGCGGTGTATCTGAAGAAATAAAATCTACGTCGATTCGGGGAATCATTACTTCCTTTACAGAAGTTTTAGACAAATCCTCTACTCCCTGAATCATATCCTGTTTTTCTTCGTTTAAGATTTCCTGCTGTATTGCTTCGGCTTCGGTTGCCGCATTTTTTCCAGATTTCTTTTTTCTATTAAAAAAGCTCATATTATAATTTTTTCATCCTTTAGTTTTTCAAGTATTTTTTCCTGCAGCTTAAGCATTTCACATTCCGGAGCAGTTTCCGGCTTCTTTCCTGTTCCACCTTCAATATGCTCCTCTCCGTGATCCATTCCGTTAAGATGAAGCAGTCCGTGAACAAGCAGTCGCTTAAGCTCGTTGTTTTTGGTCTCATCAAAATATTCGGCATTTACAGGCAATGTCTCAAGACTTATTGCAATATCACCAACGCATTTCCATTTTCCTTCCTCATCCTCGTAAACTTCTTCATTCTCAAAAGATAAAACATCGGTTGCTGAATCTATGTTACGGTATGATTTATTGAGTTCGTGTATATATTCATCACTGCAGAACATTATGGAAACCTCTTCCCCGTCGTAGCCAAGCTCCTTCATAACCTTTGTCATAAAGTCTTCTACTTTAGGAAGCCACTCCGGTGATTCCATTCCTTCCTGCATGCAAACTAATATTCTATTTCTCATATTTATTATTCCTTAGCTTCTTTATTATCTTTTTCCGAATTCTGTTTATCCGGGTCCTGCTGGTTCTGGTACTTAATTCTGTTATGATAGAAACCCGTAAGCAGACGGACAAACGATTCCTTTATTTTAGAAATATCCCTGAACGTGAGGTCACAATTATCAAGCTGTTTATTTTCAACCTTTTGGTTTATAAGCACTGTAATAAACTTTTCAAGTCTGATTGAAGTCGGGTTATCAAGGGTCTTACAGGCAGCCTCAACCGTATCTGCAAGCATAACAACAGCAGATTCCTTTGAAGTCGGCGGATTTCCAGGATAAGAAAAATCCTCCGGCATAAGGGTTGGATCCTTTTCCTTTCCTTCTTTATAGAAGTAAGAAATTACACTGTTTCCGTGATGCTCAGAAATAATATCTATAACATCCTGTGGAAGATGCATCTGATGTGCTTTTTCTACACCCTTCTTTACGTGACTCTTTATAATAGAAGCAGATAATGTTGGATTAAGCTCGTCGTGCTTGTTTTCGTGGTCAAACTGATTTTCTACAAAGTATTCACTCTGATCTATTTTACCAATATCGTGATAGTAACCGCCTACTCTGGCAAGAAGTGCATTTGCTCCAATTTCACGGCAGGCACTTTCGGCAAGCTGAGAAACCATAATTGAATGATTGTATGTTCCATTTGCCTGAATCTGCATCTGCTTAAAAATAGGGCTGTTTGTATCGCTTAAATCCATAAGACGGAAAACAGAAGCTGTATTTAGCATATATTCCAGAGGTGTAAGGAATCCTAAGGCCATAGCCCCGGAAAGGAAGCCGTTTGCAATAACTCCACCAAATATTTTGCCCATGTCGGTAAAGGTGTTGTTAAAAATCACTGTCAGGATAAGAATAAAAACAAAGTTAGAAATAGAAAGCATTATGGCTGCAAAAATAAGATCAAGACGGTTATCTATTTTTCTAACAATTCCATGAGCACAGAAGGTTGCCGAAAGCGTAAACAGGAACGGAACAAGCTCCCATTCAGTTGCACAAAGCACACCAAGCGACATTATAAGCGAAAGAATTACCGCAGAAGTCTGGCCAAAAAGGATTGTGGTGAGCATTATACATAAAGCCGAAGGAATTATTATACAAACTGAATAAGGATCTGAGAAAACGCCAAGCTTTCTGAAAAATGCCGTAACAGAATAAACAAGAAGGAAACAGATTACCTGGAAAATAGGTTCTTTAATCTGAATCTTACGTTTGAACGGTAAGAAAGAAAAAAGCGTATACCATAAAATGCCAAGCAGGAACAGGAAAAGCTCTGAATCGGCAAAGGCTCTGTAATCTATATAATTTGGAGAAGCTGCCATTTTTTTAAGCTTGGCATAACCGTCCTCTGTTATAGGAAAGCCTTTTTTTATAATTTTTTCACCAGCCTGAATGGAAACTGTATCAACATCATCCGGGAGGATTGTTTTGGAAGAAATAATTGTTCTGTCTGCAATCTGTCCAATTTCAAACTCATCAAGAGAATAGTTTGCAACAGTTTCTGTAGTGCTTACCTTTATAAAATTGAGTGCTGAAACAGCAAGGAAAGAAATAAGGAAAAGCAGCAGATATTGATAATGTTTTTTTATATAATCACCAAGCATGGCAAAAATATTCGCTTTTATGCTATTCTTTTCGCCTTTATTCACATTTTTCGCTTTCATGTTCGTACGCCCTTACTATCTTTTTTACAAGATGGTTTCTTACTACATCATCTGCAGTAAGTTCCATAAAGCCAATATCTTCTATTTTATACAAAATGCTGATTGAATGTACTAATCCCGACTGTGTTTTTTTAGGTAAATCTATCTGGGTCGGGTCACCTGTAATAAACACCTTTGAATTGTCGCCCATTCGTGTCAGAAACATTTTCATCTGAGTACAGGTTGTATTCTGTGCTTCATCAAGAATGATTACCGCATTGTTCAACGTTCTGCCGCGCATATAGGCAAGAGGTGCAACCTCAATTATTCCGGCTTCGGACAGTTTGCGGACAGTTTCCGGTGTTACAATTGCTTCCATTGCATCGCGAAGTGGTCGCAGATACGGGTCTATTTTCTGTTCAAGGTCTCCCGGTAAAAAACCAAGGCTTTCACCCGCCTCAACTACCGGTCTTGTAATAATAATTTTATTTTTTTTGTGCGACAGTACAAGCCGAAGTGCCTCAGCAACTGCAAGAAAAGTTTTACCACTGCCTGCACTCCCTGTACAGAAAACCATATCCTTTGTCTGCAAAAGGTTTATATATTCTGCCTGATTCTGTGTTCTTGGATAGATTTTCTTTACGCTTCCCGGAACAAGAATAGAAATCTCATCTGCATTTACTTTTTTCTGAGTGTTTAAAACTGAAACAACAATATCTTCGGAGTTTTTTCCGCCGTCATAAATCTCGTCTATAATTCTATCCATTATAAACTGGAACTTCTGGGTTATTTCGGGATTTTCTGATTCAATTGAGATTTCATTTCCCCTGGTATAAACGGAAACTCCAAGACTTTCTTCTATGAGCTGTAGATTACTGTCATTTATTCCGCAGACACAAGCAAGCACATCATTGTCGGGAACTATTATTTTATATTCACTCACAATAGTATAATTATAAAGTATAGCAGTCCATTTTTCAACAATCATTAAGAAATGTAACAGAGTTGAATTATTTCGGGTTCAATTCCCAAACCTTTTTCTCTTTTGTCTTGTTGTATTCGCTGACGATTGTAGTTTTCATGCTGTCCATTGGCTTCCAGACAATTCCGATTGAAATATATGGGTCAAAATTGTAGGTATACTGCCCGTTTTCTTTTACAAGCTTAGGCTCAAACTTCCAGGTCATATTAAACGACCAGTCGTGAAGATCGTGAGAAGCTGTCATGCTTAGAGATTTCAGCTTAAAACCGGAAGCTTCTCTGTTAGCGGTAAAGCTTCCTCTTGAAAAACCTCCCCATGCTATACCGAATGAACGGAGTAAGTCTCCAAAGAATTGAGGTGCAAACCAGCTGCCACAATCCTTGTAAAGGCTTTCATTTCCCTGGAAATACCAGTAGAGAGTTGAGTTTCTTGAGGTTGCAGAGAAGGACAAGGTAAGCATGTCGTTTATTTTAAAATTAAGGGACGGCGAAACAGAAAGATAACTGTTTGTAGGGCGAATAAGGTCTGCTATCACACTTGTAGAAAGTCCTGGTGCAAAGCTGATTTTTTTTGACCATTTATAATACGTTTTTGTTTCAGGACTCCAGGAGAAAGACAAAGAATACGGTCTGAAGTCTTTGTATGATTTTTCTGTAGTTTTAGTTACATACGTATTTGTACTTTCATCAAGCACATCTGTATTAATTATTTTTGTATTTGGAACCCAGCCGCCACCCTTTTCATTTTTCTCATCAAGCCAATAGCCCTGTGTGTAGGACATTGTAAATGCAGCTGTAATTCTTTTCCATGAAAGAGAAAACTTCAAATTATCTAAAATATCTATACCTTCTCTTTCAGCTTCTTCAAGCTTATATTTATCTGTATTTAATGTTAAAGATTCAGAAAGCTTTAAGGATGAATTAAAAAGCGAAACTGATAAAGCTTGCGAAAGTGTGTTAAACTCGTATTTTGAGTCATTATTTTCAGTATTTTCTGCTGTATTAGTCGAAGTAGATGATGATTTTGCTTTTTCCTGGAAGCTCCACGAAAACGAATTGCTTACGTACGGGAACACAAGATTAAGCGAAAGAGAATGCTTTTCCTGCTGCGGAGGAAGTGTCATTGACCAGGTGAAGTTCTGCTTGAACTTATTATTTAATTCGTTTGCACCAAATGTAAAGTTTACTGTGTTTGTTGTGATTATTTTTCGCTGATATGCTTTTTTTATTTCATCTTTTTTTATATCATCATACGAATCCCAGTTTTCATCGTCATTTATCCATTTGTCTTTATCCCAATAATCATGTAACCAATAGCTTTCCCAAGCATCAGAGGTTTTCCAGTATTCTTCCCATTCTTCATCACTGGAAGTTCCCTTAAAATCTTTTCTGAAAAGCTTTAAAGTCGTATTCCAGGAAACTCCTGTATCTGCAAACATCGGGACATAAGCAAAAGGTTTAAAACTTATTGAGTTTGTATTAGAAATTGTCTGACTCTGAGCTTTTTTGTCGGCAAGAATAAGAGATTTTCTTTCTGAAGTTGTTACACCGTCTGTATTAGGATGATTCTGAATAATCGGATCCCACGAAAACTTATTTGTCATAGTAAAATAGTTTCCGCCGTACTTTAAGCTGCTCGAAAGTGAAGTCGGCATTTTGTACGTATACATAAAGGATTTTATCTTGCTCCATTTAAAATCTTCCTGAGTATAAAGATAAGTTCTTGTTCTTTCAATTTCTTTTCCAGTTGAATCTTTTTCATAATAAGCTTCTGTTGTACCATAAGAAAACTTTGTAGTAATTGCAGGTGCAATAGAGTAACCGAGTGTATAAGAAAGTCCTGTTGGAACTGAAACAGAAGAAACAGCAGGAGTAAACTCGGGAAGCTTAACAATAAGATCTTTTAATAGTGATTTTTCCTGGTCTATTTCTTCAATTGGAGAAGAATCGGGAGTTGTTTCCGTATTTTCAATATTATTTTCTTTTTCAGTTGTTTCAGCATTCTCACCGTCTGCTTTTTCACCCTTTTCGGCTTCGGCAGCCTCGGCAGCTTTTTTCTGCTCTTCAAGTTCTTTTTCTTTTTTTTGTGCCAACTGTTTTTCTGACATAAGCTCTTCAGGTTGTATTAGTTGGACAGGATACGTTACCTTTTCTTTTTTTGTGCTGCTTGAAGTCAACGGCCACTGGAACAAGGTTCCGCTCAAAGAAACCGATGCCGTAGCTGGTGTTATTTCTGTCGGATAGTAGAACTTGCGTTCCGGGGTATAAGCTGTCCAGCTATCACCATTTTTTGCTCTATCATCTCTATATTTAATATTACCTTTTTCATCTTTTTGTGTAACTCCTTCTTCATCCTTTTCTTCATAAGCAGCAGTTGCAGTACCAAAGTTCAACGAAGAATCAAGTTTTACAGAAAAAGATGAAACATAAGGCTTCAAGAAAGACGGCAGGGTTGGTGACCAGGAATTAGAGATTTTCCAGGCAAAGGTAGAATATTCACTCTGAGAAGAGGTTGTATCATCACCCTGTAAAAGATAAGAAATCCAGTCCATGGATTCATCGCGAACCATAAAATCATAATAGAAGAATGGATCTGTATAAAGCGGCAGTTGAATTGTAGTTCTTATTGGCTTTGCAAGGGAGAGCTCAAGATTTGCACCATAACGGAAAGGCATTTCCAATTGCATAAAGTTTGACTTATCCCAATAAGTTCCATTAAGAGTTCCGTTAAGCTCAGTTCCTGTGTAGGCAGGTGAAATAAAGGTATATTTTGTCTTTCCATCAGAGCCGGTTGAACTAAAGAGAGTTTTACTGAATCCTAAATCAACATTGAACTTAAGGTTTGTAATATTTTTATTCTTAGGCTGAAAAACTCCTTCCAATCCCGTAAAATAACCAAGATTAGAATAATAATCCGCCATAACCTTAAGGTAGGTAGAGGTTGTTCCACTGTAGTTTTCGTCAAGATTATGAAGGATAAGCCCCTGTCGTTCCTGCTCCTTTAAGGTTGTAGGTTTCATAAAGTTGTAGAGGCCCTTCAAAGCTTCTGCAGAAGAGGTAGTTTCTTCCGACGACGAAGAAGAGGATGATGACGACTGAAGCGGTTTTCTTCCTATAATATAATAAGTATTTTGTACCGTAAAACCTTTTCTGTCAGATTTAGAAAAAACAGGATTAAAAATAAGCTCATCTTTAGGATAATAAAACGCCGGAAGATAAAGAACAGGCACAGGACCTACATAAAGCAAGGCATTGAAAAACGCAAACTCACCGCCGGGCAGCAGCCAGGTTCTTGTAGCATCTATATGCCAGTGAGGATCTTCATCATCACAGAAGGTAAGCTTTGAGTTTTTAAAAGAGATTGTATTAGACTGGCTTTTGCCGAATAAATCTGAAAATACAATAAGAGTTGAACCGGAAGGAAGATTTAGTGCATCGCTCTTTGTCTGAACAACGCGTCCACCATCAAAAATACCTTCCAGAGTAGCTGTATTCATAAGAAGAGAGTTTGCAGTAGTTTTTTCACCACCTGCAGAAGCTCCTTCCGTAGTTATTTCAACGTTTCCGGAAGCAAAAAGAATCTCGGTTTCCCTGTTATAAGTAACTCTATCTGCTTTTATGTACGATTTATTTTTTCCTTTTTTAACAGAAATCTCAACGGTACCTTCCAGCTCAATTAAATCATTTTCGCCATCCTCAGATTTTTTATAGGAGGTTTGCATTGAGTTTTCAATAGTTATAACAGTAACCTCAGATTCCTGAGAATATAAAAATGAAGAGAACAGAATAAGACAAAGAAGCACAATAAGCCGTTTTGAGAATCTTTTTCTTAAAAACAAATCAGTTACAAACACTCTTTGTCCTTTGCGCGTTCATGTTCCAGCTGCTGTTTAATAAATTGACCAGTGTAGCTTTTTTTACATTCAGCAACCTCTTCCGGCGTTCCCGTAGCAACTACAGTACCACCGCGCACTCCGCCTTCCGGTCCTAAATCAATTATATAATCAGACTGGCATATTACGTCAAGATTATGTGCAATCATTACAACTGAATTACCGTTGTCAACAAGCTTTTGAATTACAGACA
>JAEEGL015785183.1_pt1 | contig 11377 bp, 9 predicted proteins | sample 9134231 | NCBI WGS metagenome assembly JAEEGL01 (sample SAMN16246548, study PRJNA631951) | gut metagenome | biome: gut microbiome; feature: rumen; material: fiber-attached | host: Bos | place: Iran: Karaj | collected 2018-10
CCTTACCTCCAAAAAAAGGGCAACTTTTCTAAATTAACTGACAACGATAACCTCGTTCTGGCTGCTGCTTAATCAGCAACCCGTCCGCCCCGGAAGGCCCACGAGCCGGGCTCGGGCGTGATTTAGTGGGGACCGTGAGCGCGGTAAGCTTTGCCCGCGCCATGCATCATGAAGCTACCAAGACCGTAAGCGTGTTTGTTCGCGTGCGGTCGAGGGAATGGAAATAACAAACTGCGCCCGGAGAAGTTCTTGTCAAGTTATTTTCGGACAGGGGTTCAACTCCCCTCAGCTCCACCAAATGTCCTTATGCGAAGTCCAGCTTCGCATAAGGACATTATTTCTTTATTTCTTTCAAGAAGAGACATTATTTTTCATTGAAAACGAAAGAATGCTGTGATAAAATAAACCAGTAAATCGCTGCATATATGCAGAAGCGAATGGAAAAAAGCAGCCGAAACGGCTTGCGAAACGATTGGGAAAGGGGAGACCGCTTTTGAAAAAGACCGTGGTTTATTTGTTGACATTCCTGCTTTTGTTCTCGCTGGCCGCCTGCTCCTCGCCTGTTTTGGACCTTTTGCCCCAGACTTCCGCTGCGATCACCACGGAAGGGAGACCTGCGGAAACCGAAGCGCCTCCTGTAAAAACAGATTCTCCGGTCCCCGTTACGGAATCCGCGCCGGAGACGACGGCCCGCAGGCAGATCGAAATTCCCTTCACGGAGCATTATTACGAGAACACCGATTACAACGGGTATGTGATCGAGCAGAAGATCACCGTGAGTCCCTGGATCAGTCAGAACGACCGGGAGCTGCTGGAAGCTGCCTGGGAAAAGGTGGGGAGAGGGAAAGAGCTTCCGTCCCCAGGCTCCTTGGGCATCAGCAACAATCGGGTGGTCTCGGCCTTTGGCAGCAATTATATTGAGTACGACGAGGTTTTGTACGCGGTTGGACAGCTCGACGTTTACAATCGGACGGAGGGTTATCCCATAACCAAGGACAATCCCTACAGCTCTGACGTCTATCTCAGCGGCGCACACCGCTTTAATACGTTGACCCTGTTCTACAGCAGCGGCACGCGGACTTACTATTCCGTATCGGGCGGCGTCTTCGGCACCCAGGGCGGCGGCTGGTCTCCCATTGGAATCAAAATGGTGTCAGATCATTGGGGCCCCTGCTCCTTTGTGCTGGCGCTGGCCATAGACAAGACGCCGAACCATCCGGAGGGCGATCCCAGCTATGCGGATACGGTATTCCGTTTCGGCGGAGAGTCCTTTGTCCTGCCGCTGCTGACCATGGATTCCCTGAATGAGCAGCCGACGGAAAGCACGGAAGTCTGGACAGAGCCGGAGGAAACGGATGAGAGCCCGGCTGCCACCGAAACGCAGAAACGGCTGGACAGTATCAGCCTGGATATTTTTAACAGCTTTGAAGGTATGAGCCGAGGAGATCTGAAGGAACGCTACGGCGAGCCGGATTATGACGATGGCGGCACCATGACCTACGACTTTGTCAGTTGGTATGGATACGACGGAAATCTTCGGTTCTTCTTTGATAACAGCGCCGAGTCCTGCAAGACAAACTGCGTCAGCTGGACCGCCTACGGTGCATCCGAAGATCTGTTCCGGGAGCTTTGCGATTCCCTGAACGCCATGGGCGATCCGGGAGAGACCAGCTATCCCAAGAGCGGACAGATTGAAAAAGCCTATCTCATTGACGGACGTGAAATCGTAGCGGGCAACGAGGATTCCGCGGACGGACAATGGACCTATGTGTTTTCCCTGTATCATAGCTGAAACGGCAAAAAAGAAAAAACTGAAAAAATCAGAATTCCCGTCTTGCAATAAGGCGGGAATTCTGTTATAATACAGTGAATTTCTATGAGTAGGAGTATATCTGTGTATCTGAAATCCCTTGACTTGCAGGGCTTCAAAAGCTTTCCGGACAAGATCCGCCTGCAATTTGACGGTGATATCACCGCCATCGTCGGCCCAAACGGCTCAGGCAAATCGAATATTTCCGACGCCATTCGCTGGGTCATGGTAGAACAGAGCTCCAAAACTCTGCGCGGCGTCAAAATGGAGGACGTGATCTTCGGCGGCACGCTGAAGCGTCCTCAGCTGGGCTTCGCGGAGGCCAGTCTGATCTTTGACAATACAGACCGTTATTTCATGGTGGACAGCGACGAGGTCATGGTGACCCGGCGCTACTATCGCTCCGGCGAAAATGAGTTCTATCTCAACAAGCAGTCCGTCCGGCTCCGGGATGTGAACGAGATGTTCATGGATACGGGCTTGGGCAGGGAGGGCTATTCCAATATTTCCCAGGGACGTATCGACGAGATCCTGTCTGTCAAGAGTACTGATCGAAGGGAAATCTTCGAGGAAGCGGCCGGCATCTCCAAGTACCGCCACCGCAAGGAGGAAACAGAGCGCAGACTGGAACGGACCGAGGAAAACCTGCTGCGCATCAACGACAAAATTTCCGAGCTGGAGCTCCGGGTGGAGCCCCTGCGGGAACAGTCGGAGAAAGCAAAGCAGTATCTGGCGCTGCGCGAGGAGCTGAAGGGACAGGAGGTCGCCGTATGGCTGAACAGTCTGAACGGCTTGGCGGCCGCAGCCCGGAAGGCGGAGGAGGATTACAACGCATCCGCCTTTATCCTCAACCAGGAGCATGAAAACCTCAACGCCCTCTACCAAAAGGGAGAACGCCTGACCGAATCGCTGCACGAGAAGGACACGGAGATTGAAAGCCGGCGGGAGACCATCTCACAGGCGGAGGCGGAGCTTCAACGGCTCAGCGGCCGCAGGGATCTGCTGGAAGGGGAGAAACGGAACGCTGAGGACAATCTCTCCCGCCTGCGTCAGGAGCTCTCCGACGAGGACGGACGGAGATCGGACCTGCAGGCGCAGATCCGGGACCGCCGAAATCGTTTGGCGGAGATCGACCATGAGACCCGGGATCTCGAGCTGCGCCTGGCGCAGATCCGAAAGGATCTGGAAGCGCTGACCGCCTCCTCCGAGGGAATGAACCGCAGCTATCTGGAGCTTCGCAACCGTCACGCGGCCTGTGTGGCGGACCTGGCGGCCAAACGGACGGATATCTCTGCGCTGACGGAGGCCCTTTCCCGGAGCCGGGATCGGGAAAACGAGCTCAACGAGGATCGGAACGCCGCGCTGTCCCGCAGGAAGGAGACCGAACAACAGCTGGAAATCTGCCGGAAGGCCCTGTCTTCCGCGCAGGAGGAGGCTCAGGGCTGCCGCAATTCGCTGGCCGGCTACGCCCTGCGGCGAAAGACCCGGGAGGAAAAGGCCCAGTCGCTGCAGCAGGAGCTGCAGGCCTGCGGCGTCAAGCTGGAGACCACCTTATCCCGCCTGCATCTGTTCCAGGAAATGGAGCGGGAATACGAGGGCTATTCCAAGGCTGTAAAATTCATCATGCAGCAGTCCGATAACGGGACCTTGAAGCATATCCACGGCCCTGTGTCACGGCTGATCCAGACCGAGGACCGCTATTCCGTGGCAATAGAAATCGCCTTGGGCGGCGCCATGCAGCATGTGGTGGTGCAGGCCGAGGAGGACGCCAAGCTGGCGATCCAGCAGCTGAAGCTGCGGGACGTGGGCCGGGCCACCTTCCTGCCGATCTCCGCTATGGAAGGCCGGGTCCTCCAGGAAAAGGGCCTGAAGGATTGCGCCGGCTTCATCGGGATCGCCTCGGAGCTGATCCGATTTGACGAATCCTACCGTCGGGTGATGGAAAACCTTCTGGGCCGCACTGTGATCACAGAGACCCTGGACGACGCCATCGCTATGGCACGGCGCTATCACAGCCGCTTTAAGATTGTCACCCTGGACGGTCAGGTGATGAACGCCGGCGGATCTATGACCGGCGGCAGCGTCAGCCAATCCGCCGGGATGCTCTCCCGTTCCAATGAGATCCGTCGCCTGAAGACCCAGGTCAGCAAGCTCAGCGCCCAGCGGGAGACGCTGGAAAAGCAGAGCGCCGAGGCGAACCGGCTCCGGGATCTGGTGGGCTTCGAACAGACGGAACTGCAGGACAAGCTGCGGGAATACGAGGACCAGATCCTGCGCCTGGAGGGCGAGGAGAAGCAATATCACGTGCTCTATGAGGCCATCTGCCAGGCTGCCGAGGGCAATATGCGGGAGCTGGCCGCCCTTCAGGATCGGATTCAGACAGACGAACGCCGCAAATCCGCCCTGGCGCGGGAAAGCGAAGTGTTAAAGGCAAAATCAGACGAAATTGCCGCGGCCATCGACGCGCTTTCCGTCGATCAGTCCGCACTGAGCAAGGAAGGCAGCGGTCTGACCGACGAGCTGACAGAGAAGAAAATGGCCGTGGCCGGACGCAACGCGGAAAAGCTGAGCGCCATGGAAAACCTTCGGCATCTGGAGGAGCTTTCCGCCTCTCTGGAGGGCGATCGGACCCAGAAGCAGGAGCTGATCGACGAGCTGCTTGCGCAGACAGAGAGTATCCGGCAGCGGATCGAAGAAAACGAATCCCATATCCAGGAGCAGTCGGCAAAAACCGAGGTCCTGCGCACCGGCCTCCGGGAATGTCTGCAGCACCGGAACGAAATTGAGGCGCTTCGCACCGCAGCCGACCGGGATGCGCAGCAGAAGAACAAGGACATCATCGATCTGGAACGGGAATGCGTCCGGCTGGAGGCGAAGAAAAACAGCTCCCGTCTGGAGGAAAAGCAGATCGTGGACAAGCTCTGGGACAGCTATGAGCTGACCCCATCCACCGCCCCCGTCCACGCCGCGGAGCTGGAATCCCCGGCGGCCGCCAATCGGAGGATCGCCGAGCTGCGGCGCAAGATCCACGGCCTTGGAACCCCGAATCTGGGTGCCATCGAAGAATTTGAACGGGTAAACGAACGGTATACCTATCTCTCCGGTCAGCGGGACGACGTACTGATGTCCAAGCGGGAGCTGGAGGGGATTATCCGGGACATCACCCGGCACATGACAGAAATTTTCACCGGTGAATTTGCCAGGATCAATCGGTTCTTTGGAGAAACCTTTGTGGAGATGTTCGGCGGCGGCCGGGCCTCCCTGGAGCTGGAGGATCCAGACGAGCCCCTTTCCTGCGGGATCGAGATCAAGGTCCAGCCCCCCGGCAAACAGCTCAAAACCATCACGCTGCTCTCCGGCGGCGAAAAGGCTTTCGTGGCCATCGCCCTCTATTTCTCCATTTTGAAGGTGCGGCCCACGCCCTTCTGTATGCTGGATGAAATCGACGCGGCTCTGGACGACCGGAACGTGGAGCGTTTTTCCAACTATCTGCGGCAGCTCTGCAAGAAGACCCAATTCATCGTTATCACCCATCGACGCGGCACCATGGAGGAGGCCGACGCGCTTTTCGGCGTCACCATGCAGGAGCAGGGCGTCAGCAAGGTGCTGCATCTGGACCTGGACGAGCTGGAGAAGGAGCTTGGACTGCAGAATTGAGAATTGAGAAGTAAGAAGTAGCGATTCCATTGCTTGAAAGGATTGAATATGGGATTTTTTGAAAAAATCAAAAAGGGACTCAGCAAGACAAGAAACAGCATCAGCGGACTGTTTGCCGGTGAATACGAGGTGGACGACGAGTTCTACGACGAACTGGAGGAGCGCCTGATCCTGGCGGATCTCGGCGTGGAGATTGCCACAAGATCCGTGGAACGGCTGCGGGAATCCGCCTATGAGAGGATGCTGACCACGCCCTCCAAGGTAAGAGGCGCTTTGGTTGATATTCTGACGGATACGCTGAACGTGGGGGAAGCGGCGCTGAACATCAGCGCCAAGCCCGCTGTGATCCTGGTGATCGGCGTCAACGGCGTCGGCAAGACCACCACCATCGGCAAGCTCGCCAATCAGCTGGCCGCCGAGGGCAAACGGGTCCTGCTCTGCGCGGCGGATACCTTCCGGGCGGCGGCCGCGGATCAGCTGGAGATCTGGGCGAACCGCGCCGAGGTGGAGATCGTTCGCCAGCATGAGGGGGCGGACCCCGCTTCCGTTGTCTACGACGGCATCTCCGCCGCCAAGGCCAGAGGCGCGGATGTGATCATCTGCGACACCGCGGGCCGTCTCCACAATAAGGCAAACCTGATGAACGAGCTTGCGAAGATCAGCCGGGTCATCGACCGGGAGCTGCCGGACAGCAGCAAGGAGGTCCTGCTGGTGCTGGACGCCACCACCGGCCAGAACGGTCTGCTGCAGGCCAAGCAGTTCAAGCAGATTGCCGGCGTCACCGGCATCGTCCTGACGAAGCTGGACGGCACCGCCAAGGGCGGCATCGTAATTGCCGTGGCGGACGCCCTGCAGATCCCTGTGAAATATATCGGCGTAGGCGAGGGGATCGACGATCTGATGCCCTTCAACGCCAGAGAATTCGTCGAGGCGCTCATTTGACCCCGCAGGGGCGAGCATTCCTCGTCCGCTTTGCGAAGCAAACGATCGTCCCGAGGGCGATCCAAGCCTGGATTTACGGAAGACTGAAATAGGAGAAATACATGAATCGCATCGACGGAAGAAAAAGCGACGAGCTTCGCCCTGTAAAAATTACACCGAATTTCAGTAAATTCGCAGAGGGCTCCTGCCTGATCGAAATGGGCAGCACCATGGTCCTCTGTACAGCCTCCGTGGAGAATAAGGTCCCGCCTCATGTAAAACAGGGAGGCTGGATCACCGCGGAGTACTCCATGCTGCCCCGGGCCAACCGGGAACGCTCCAAGCGGGACGTCTCCAAGCTGAAGCTGTCTCCCAGAAGCGCAGAGATCCAGCGGCTCATCGGCCGCAGCCTCCGCAGCGCGGCAGATTTGCAGGCGCTGGGCGAACGGACCATCACCATTGACTGTGACGTGCTCCAGGGAGACGGCGGCACACGTACCGCCTCCGTTACCGGCGGTTTTTTGGCCCTGGCCCTGGCGTGCAGAAAACTGACGGAACAGGGCGAGCTGGAGCGCATGCCCCTGCACAGCTATGTGAGCGGCATTTCCGCCGGCATCGTGGACAACGTCCCCCTGCTGGATCTCTGTTACGAGGAAGACAGCCGCGCCATGGTGGATATGAACTGCGTGATGACCGACTCCGGCCGGATCATCGAGCTCCAGGCCACCGGCGAGGCCAGACCCTATACGTTGGAAGAACAGCAGCGGCTGATTGAGCTCTGCAGAAAGGGAAACGCGGAACTCTGCGCCCTGCTGAAGCGTTATGTCTCCCTGTAGGGACAAGCATTGCTTGTCCGCCGTATCCCTGATCCCAAATTCACGAAAGGTATACAAGCATGAAAATCGTACTTGCCTCTCAAAACAAACACAAATTAACGGAGATTCAGGCCATTCTGTCCCGCTTTGATATGGAGCTGGTGCTGCAGTCGGAGCTTGGCGTCTCCATCGACGTGGATGAAAGCGGCAGCAGCTTTGAGGAGAACTCCGAGCTGAAGGCCAGGGCTGTCATGGAGGCCACCGGCCTGCCCGCCATCGCGGACGATTCCGGACTTTGCGTGGACGTGCTGGGCGGAGCGCCCGGTATCTATTCCGCCCGCTACGGCGCGCCGGACTGCGTGACGGACCGGGATCGGCTGAATTATCTCCTGCAAAACATGCGGGGCGTCCGCTCCGATGAGCGTACCGCGCGCTTTGTCTGCGTGATCACCCTGCTGTATCCCGACGGTCGAAAGCTTGTGGCCCGGGGAAGCTGCGAGGGGCTGATCGCCTTTGAGCCCCGGGGCGAGGACGGCTTCGGCTACGATCCGGTCTTCTATGTTCCGTCCATGGGCTGCACCTTTTCCCAAATGGGCGCGGACTGTAAAAACAGGATTTCTCACAGAGCAAATGCTTTGATGCGTTTGGAAGCAATGCTGGAGGAAGAGAAATGATCACAAGCAAGCAGCGCGCAGAGCTCCGCGCAAAGGCAAATGAGCTCGATACCACCCTGATGGTGGGCAAGGAGGGCGTCACCGACACGCTGATCGAGGAGCTGGACCGCCAGCTGGAGGCCCGGGAGCTGGTGAAGGGTAAGGTCCTGGAGACGGCGCTGATGACGGCGCGCGAGGTCAGCGACCAGCTCTGCGAAGCCCTTCACGCCGAAGGAATCCAGTGTGTCGGCAATAAATTTGTGATCTGGCGCCATTCCGAAACCTTGGCCAAAAAGACCGGCACCGCCAAGGCCAAGGTGAAAATTAATCCTGTGAAGGTCGGCGCCCAGAAGCGCCGGGCCGCCGCCAAAGCGGAACGGGAACGGAAAAACGCGTATTTCAAGCAGGCTGCCATCGAATTCGCAAAACAGCGCAGACGCGCGGAAAGGGACGACGAAGCATGAGAATCGGCGTCTACGGGGGAAGCTTCAATCCCCCTCACACGGGCCATACGCTGGCCGCCGCTGAGCTGATCCAAAAGCTCGCGCTGGATAAGCTCTTGATCGTTCCCGCGGCCGATCCTCCCCACAAGTCCCTGGCCCTGGGCTCCCCCGGGCCCTATGACCGCCTTGCGCTGTGCACCACGGCCTTTTACCGCGTTCCAAAGGCCCGGGTCTGCGATCTGGAGCTGCGCCGGGAAGGGAAGAGCTACACCGTCGATACCCTGGCGGAGCTGACCGAGGCGAATCCCGGGGACGAATTCTTCCTGGTGATGGGGACGGATATGTTCCTCTCCTTTACCACCTGGCGGGAGCCGGAGCGCATCGCCGCCCTGGCGACACTGGCCGTGGTGCACCGGGGCGAGTCCCCGACGGTCTGGGCCGAGGTTTTGAAGGAGGCCGATCGCCTGCGCGAAAGAATGAAGGCCGAGATCCTGACCGTAGACAATGAATGCGTACAGATCTCTTCCACCATTGTCCGACGGATGCTTGCCTTCGACGCGCCGAGCTGTCTGGACCCCGCCGTGCTGGAAATGATCCGGCAAAACGGCTGGTATCTGACCAAGGGCCTCAAAAATTTGCCCTTTGCGGATCTGAAGGAAATTTCCCTGTCCCTGCACGACGAGAAGCGACGGGCCCATGTGATCGGGACCTGTGAGACTGCCAAAGCTCTGGCGGAGCGCTGGGGCGCCGATCCGGAGGTCGCAGCCCGGGCCGGAATTCTCCACGATATCACAAAGGCCCTGGGAGAAGCGTCCCATCTGGATCTGGTAGACCGCTATGGGATCCGCCTTACGGACATGCAGTATGAAAACCCCAAGCTCATGCACGCGAAAACCGGCGCGGTGATCGCGAGGGAAGTCTTCGGGGAATCCCAGGAGGTTTACGACGCCATCTGGTGGCATACCACCGGACGGGCGGAGATGCGTCTGCTGGAAAAGATCCTGTATATTGCCGATTACATGGAACCGAATCGGCATTTCCCCGGCGTGGAAGCCCTACGGGACGCTGTCTGGAGAGATCTGGACGACGCGGTGTTCCGCGGCCTAGATCAGTCCGTCCGATATTTGAAGGCCCTGGACCGGGACATTGATCCGGATACGCTGGACGCCTGGAATTACTATCGAAACAAAACCGAGAGGAGTCAATGACTGTGAAGCTCTTTGGAAAAAATAAAAAGTCCGAACAAAACGAAGCCGTCGAAAAGGAAGCGATTTCCATCGCACCCGTAATGATACCGGAGGACGAAAGCCCAAAGCTGGTGCTGGATATCGAGGGCCTTTCCCAGGAAACGCCCCCTGACCAGCCGCTGAATCTCAAGACAGAGACCGACAGCCTGCCCAATCAGCAGGAGCTCATGCTCCAAAGTCTCCAGGATGCTCTCCAGGAGGAGCACGAGGAGCAGAAGCAGCAGAAACCGGATTTCTCCGGGTTCATGGAGATGGATCTCTTCCATGACGACGCCGAGGCGGAACCGAAAACGCCTGTCACCGACGAAGCGCTGGAGGCGGCCATAAAGTCCGTTCAGGACAGCGTCCACGGCGGCGCTGAGAAGCCGGAGCCCTCCGATTCCGAGGCAGATCCGGCGCCCGACACGGATAGCTCTGCGGAAGAAGTACAGCCTCTCCCGACGGAGGAGCTCAGCGAAGCGCCCGCCGCCGAGAGCGCGGAAGAACCGGCGCAGCCGGAGCCCGCCCAGGAGCTGACCCTTTCTGTGGAAGAAGGCGCGGAGCAGGCGGAACCGGAAAAGGACGAGCAATCCGAACCGGAACAGGGGGAGCAGAGCGGAGCGGAAGAGGCGGAAGCCGACGATTCGGAGGAGGCTTCCCAGCCTCAGGATGAAGAGAGCTTCCTGGAGGAGCTCTACGCGCTCATCGGCAAACCCGTGAGCGGCGGGGAGCAGCCGGCCCCTGTCACAATCCCCGAGGCCATTGAAACCCGTTCGGAGCAGTCCAAGGAGTCCCGTTCCGCCGTCCGCATCACCCCGGAGCAGATTGAACAGATCCAGCAAACCATGGAGGAGCTTCCGGAGGATGAGGAAGGCGGCGTACCCGGATGGCTGAAGGGCGCGCTGCTCCTGCTGATCTCACTTCTGCTGAGCGCCATGACCTTCTACGCGGTGGCCTCTGACGTGATCGGCGAAATATTCTGATCCCAATCCATCTAAGAAAGAGTGATGATATGAATACAAAGGAAATCGCCATGGCCGCCGTCCGGGCTATGGAGGAGAAAAAGGGCGTCAACATCAAGCTCCTGGAGGTCACAGAGGTCACTACGCTGGCGGAGTACTTTCTGATCTGTACCGGCACCTCCAATACCCACATCAAGACCCTCTGCGACGCTGTCGAAGAGGCGGTCGAAGCCTGCGGCGAGCCCCTGCTGCACCGGGAAGGCCATCGGAGCGGAACCTGGGTGCTGCTGGATTTCGGCAGCCTGGTCTGCCATGTCTTCACCGACGAGACCCGGCAGTTCTACGACCTGGAACGCATGTGGAACGACGCGAAGCCCGTTGCACTTGATTGAGAAAAGAATGCAGGGACAAGCAATGCTTGTCCGCCGTTATGCGCCTGCCTGACGAAGGACCGGACAAGCAATGCTTGTCCCTGCATATGCTGGATGAAAGAGGTTTCGTTTATGAAATACGACTTTGAACAAATCGAAAAGAAGTGGCAAAGCTACTGGATCGAGAACCATACCTATAAGACCGAGGACCTGAGCGACAAGCCCAAGTTCTACGGCCTGATCGAGTTCCCCTTCCCCTCGGGCATGGGCCTTCACGTGGGACACGCCCGGCCCTACACCGCCATGGACGTCATCGCCCGGAAAAAGCGCATGGAGGGCTATCACGTATTGTTCCCCATGGGCTACGACGCCTTCGGCCTGCCCACGGAAAACTACGCCATCAAGAACCACGTCCATCCCCGTGCCGTCACCGAGCGGAACGTGGGCGTGTTCCGCTCCCAGCTCCAGGCTCTGGGTTACAGCTTCGACTGGGACCGGGAGGTCAACACCACCGATCCG
>JAEEGL016805502.1_pt1 | contig 11377 bp, 11 predicted proteins | sample 9134231 | NCBI WGS metagenome assembly JAEEGL01 (sample SAMN16246548, study PRJNA631951) | gut metagenome | biome: gut microbiome; feature: rumen; material: fiber-attached | host: Bos | place: Iran: Karaj | collected 2018-10
AGGTCGGAGCGAACGATATGCAGTCCGCTCCGACGATGGCGGAGGGTGCAGGATTCGAACCCGCGTGGGGTTTCCCCCTAACGGTTTTCAAGACCGCCCCGTTATGACCGCTTCGGTAACCCTCCAGCACCGGAAGTGTAACACGCACGGGAACGAATGTCAATCAGCCTTTCCCAGAGCGCGGATCACCTCTCCTGCGTCCAGCGGCAGAGAGAAGGCACGGTCCGTCAGATCCTTCGGCACCTTGGGGTAGCCGGGGTGGGAAATGTCCGCATAGCCCCGATTCACCCTGAAGAGCTTCGCACCGGGGATCAGACGGGTGAATTTCTCAAATGGCCAGCGGATCACACCGGGCGTGTTGAAGCCAACGCCCAGCTCGATGATGCAGAGGCGCAGATCAACGCTGGAATTCACGAAGTCCGCATAGCGCCGGAAACCCTCTTCATAATTCTCGGGGCGGAAAACGATCTCCGCCAGCTCTCCGCAGAAGGGGCAGCGGGGAAGCCCCTCTTCCCGGCATTCAAAGGTATCATGATCGATGTGCTTCAGAGCCTCCCGGAGAGCCGGCAGGCTCTCCCAGGTGTGTTCACAGCAGCGCTTGGAGCAGCCAAGCACATCATAGCTTCCCTGGTATTCAAACAGACGCTCCATGGGGAATCCCGCGCGCATGAACTGCCTGTCCGCGTTGGAGGTCACCACGAAATAATCCTTGCCCTCCAGAACGGCTTTCAGTTCCGCATAGAGAGGGAGAGACGGGAGGACCTCCCGCACATAGTGGATGTGCGTGGCCCAATAGGCCCACTTCCGCCCAACGCTCCACTCGTCCTCCTTCATGCCTACCAGCTCATACTGGCAGCGGTAACCAAGGGCATACATCTCGGGAAAATGCTCCTTGAAAACCGCCTCATCCAGATAACTCAAGCCTGCCGATGCGCTGAGCCCGGCTCCGGCGCCCACCAGAACCCGATCGGCTTGCGCCAGTTCTTCCTTCAGCAAATCAATGTTATGTAAACTCTGCTCGTCCATTTCATCGTCTCCTTTCGTTTATTATAAGCGATGAAGCATGAAAGAGCAAGAGCACAAAAGCCGCTGGGCCGAAGGAGCAGGCAGCTGCCGCAGCGGCAGAAAGGGAAGGGTGCGGATCACCCTTTCTCCTTCGGCTTGCATACCAGCGCGGTCAAAAATGCAAAGACGACGGCGGCGCCGATACCGCCGGATGCGGCGGACAGGCCGCCGGTGAGGATCCCCAGGGCGCCTTTTTCGGCCACCGCTTCCTTTACGCCTTTGGCAAGCGTATTGCCGAAACCCAGCAGAGGCGTCAAAGCTCCCGCGCCTGCCCACTCCGCAAAGGGTCCGTAGATCCCGGCTGCACCGAGGATCACACCCAGCACGACGCAGCCGCTGAGGATACGGGCGGGAGTCAGGGCCGTGCGATCGATCAGGACCTGAGCGGCAGCGCAGATCAGTCCGCCCACAACGAACGCTTTTATGATCATCCAAACCATCCCATTCACCTCGATGCGGAGATTGCTGCCGCGTGACAGATGCCGGGGATGCTCTCCCCCTGGCCGGAGGAGGTGGGGGACATGAGCGCACCGGTGCCGCAGAACAGCAGCTTTTTCCATCTTCCGGCGCGCATCCCATCCAGGAGCCAGGAACAGAGCACCGCTGCGCTGCACCCGCAGCCGGAGCCCCCGGCGTGCACATCCTGTCTGGCTTGATCGTATATAAGAACGCCGCAGTCGTCATAAACCGGGGCCATATCGATTCCGTCCCGCCGGAAGAGATCCAGAACGATGCTCCTGCCGATCCGCCCCAGGTCGCCGGTCACGATGAGGTCATAGTCACAGGGCGTAAGATGCAGGTCGTCCAGGTGGCGGGAAATCGTATCGTATGCAGCCTGGGCCATGGCTGCGCCCATATTAGCAATATCCGTGATCCCCGCGTCGCGGATGCAGCCGGTGGTGACTGCCGTGACATAGGGCCCGCCTCCCTCTGCGGCCAATACGGCCGCTCCGGCGGCCGTTGCGGTCCACTGCGCGGTGGGAGCACGCTGGCCGCCATATTCCAGAGGCGTGCGGAACTGCCGCTCCGCCGTGCTGAAATGGGAGGAGGTCAGGGCGCAGGCATAGTCCGCAAAACCGCCGTCGATCATCATGGCCGCCAGCCCCAGACCTTCCGCCATGGTGCTGCAGGCTCCGAACAGACCCAGATAAGGAACGGCGTTGTCCCGCATGGCAAAGGTCGAGGCTGTGCACTGGTTCAGCAGATCCCCGGCAAAGAGATAATCCAGCTGCGAAGGGGAGAGCTTTGCTTTGTCCAGAGCCTTAAAGAAAGCCTGCCGCTGCAGGGCGGACTCCGCCTTTTCCCAAGTCGGTTCACCGCAGTAAGCGTCCTCACAGACGATGTCAAAGCTGCTTCCCAGCGGTCCTTCGCCTTCTTTCCTCCCCACAGCGGAGGCTGATCCGATGATGGATGGCGGATTCGTAAAGCAGACGGTCTGTCTGCCGCTTCGTTTTGTCTTCATGCTCCTATGGTTTGCGGAGAAAAAAGGGATTATTCCGGGAAATAACGGAAGCGGCAGAAAAGGACGGAATGGAATAAGGATGGAACAGGAAACACCGCACGATTATCGTGCGGTGTTTCCTTGGTTATTCATCGTAAACGATCAGCAGTGTGACGCCATTGCCGCTCATATAGACGGTTGCGAACCGCACGGAATGATGGGTAACACTGTCTTGCCTTTGGAACTGGATGCGCCAAACGTCCTCGGCTTGATCATAGGCTGTTGTATACGCAAAAACGATATGACTGTCGTCGCCCAATTCAAGCTTGGCGCGTTCAAATGCGTTCGAGTCATAAACGTAAACTCTGTTTCCGCTTCGGAGATATTCACGAATCCAGCCGTTTTGACCAAGGGCGAGTCCATGTCAATGCCTTCCTTATCTTCTTTGAAGGAAAACTCCGGGTGCCAATTACCGGATTGCATGGCCGTCGGGATGATCGTTATGGCTCCGCACGCCTGCAATACGATGACGACCGTGCAGACAGCGAGCGGGACGCTCAGGATCGCCGTCAGGATCCGCGCCCGGCGCAGGCGCTTTCCCGTGATCCCCTTCCGCTCATAGCGGATCAGAACTGCGGCGCTGACGGAAGCAAGATAACAGAGGATCCCTGCAAGAATGTATGGATAAATCCCTTGACCGGCATAGACATAATAAGACCCGATTACAATACCTATGGTCAACGCCAGGAATAAGAGGATAAGGACCGCATTCTTCCTTTTCATGCCGTACCTCCCTGAACTTCGTTTCGTCACACGGAGAGGTGTGGATTCTCTGACCTGTGAACACCTGGCGCTAACGCAGCATTTTCGTCGCCCGTTCCAGGGAACTCCGCTCCGCCTCCGAGAGCGGCTTTCCTGCGTTCCGGTGATCGAAGCTGACGGTGAAAGCCGTCACATCCTGGCGGAGCTGCGTCAGCGCGCTGCGCATCCGCTCGGTGACCGCCTCATACAGCGAGGAGTAAGCTCCGTCCTTCAGTTCCTCCTTTGCCACCCGCAGCAGCATGGCGCCGTGGCTGAGGCAGAACCAGGGCTGTGCTTTCAGCTTCTCGCGGAAAGGCTGATCGCTTTCCCACAGCCAGGCAGTGTTGGAACAGTAGCGGTATTCCGTGCTGCGGATCCGCTTGCAGGCATAGCAGCTTTTGGACTGCTCCGTCAGCGCCTCCGCAGCGTCTCCCTTGTCTTCCTTTTTGCCGAAGATCCCGCGCTTACCCCGGCCTGCCGGCCCTTCCAGCATCCCTGTCAGCTCGTCCAGGCGGCTTTCCAGGATGAGCCCCAGAGCAAGCTTGTTCTTTTTGCGGTACATGCTCTGCAAATGGGGGCTGCAGAAGCCCTCCTTGTTCATCTCGATGCGGACGGATGGCTCCATCATGGCGGCACCCAGCGCGCTTTCGAGGGTCTGTTCCTCCAGCTTGTCCCGCATCCGGCAGAGGGGACAGCCGTCCCTCTCGTCAAAGGCTTCGTTGATGGGGATGGTGAATATCTTTTCCGGCATGGCGACCGCTCCCTTCCTGACGCTGCCTGCAGTGTACCACGACAGGGCGCCAGATTGCAAGGGCACAGACGGCAGCAACGGACAATGCGGGGATGGCCCCGCTGTTTGACAAAGAAAAGCAAAAGTGGTAAATTAAACGTTGACAATTCCCACAGGCGCGGCGGTATTCCGCCATTCAGCGAGAAAGGGAGGAACGAGCATGTCCGATGCGATCGAAACCTTGAAAGCGTGGATCGGCGAGAGCAGCAGCATCGTCTTTTTCGGCGGCGCCGGTGTTTCCACGGAATCCGGTATCCCGGATTTTCGCAGCGTGGACGGCCTGTACAATCAGAAGTATTCCGAGCCTCCGGAGGAGATCATCAGCCACAGCTATTTTGTCCGCTGGCCAGAGAAGTTCTATCGCTTTTACAAGGAGAAAATGCTCTATCCGGAGGCGAAGCCAAACGACTGCCACCTTGCGCTTGCCAAGCTGGAACAGGAGGGGAAGCTCCGCAGCGTCCTGACCCAGAATATCGACGGGCTGCATCAGAAGGCAGGCAGCAAAAATGTGATCGAGCTCCACGGCACCACGCTGAAGAATTACTGCATGAAGTGCGGCAAATTCTTCCCCGTGGAATACCTGATGGCGCAGGAGGGCGTACCTCACTGCGACAAGTGCGGCGGCATCGTGAAGCCGGATGTGGTGCTATATGAGGAGAGCCTGCACGATGGGGACATGGAACAGGCCGTGCGGGACATCCGCAAGGCAGACATGTTCATCGTGGGGGGGACCTCCCTGACGGTATATCCCGCGGCAGGCCTGGTAGACTACTATCGGGGCAAGCGGCTGGTGCTCATCAACAAGTCCGCCACTCCCTATGACAGCAGCGCGGATCTGGTGATCCATGACAGCATCGGAAAGGTATTCCGTCAATGCGTATTGGAGTAAAGGGCGTTGGCTTCGATCCGGTCACATTGGCGGAAGCGGCGGAGCGTTGCCGCGAGCTTCTGGCGCAGGAGGGCGGGCACTACGTTGTGACGCCCAATCCCGAGATCGTGTGGCTGGCCCGAAAAATGCCCGATCTGAAGGCGGCCCTGAACGGCGCGGATCTTGTGATCCCCGACGGGATCGGCATCATCTACGGCGCGCGGATCCTGGGTACGCCTCTGAAGGAGCGGGTGCCGGGCATCGAACTGACGGAGGCCATGCTGGCTCATGCCGCATCGGCTGATCTGCCGGTGTTCCTCCTGGGGGCAAAGCCCGGCGTGGCGGAGCGGGCAGGGGAGAAGCTGCAGGAAAAATACCCCGGCCTGCGGATCGCGGGCTGCGGGGATGGATACTTTCGGGAGGATGCGCCTGTGCTGGCCCGGCTTCGGGCTTCCGGCGCCCGGATCATTCTGGTTTGCCTGGGTTTCCCCAGGCAGGAGCTCTGGATGGCCGCCCACCGGGAAGAAGTGGGGCAGGCACTGATGCTGGGCGTGGGCGGCAGTATGGATGTATTTGCCGGCGATGTAAAGCGCGCGCCGGAGGCCTGGTGCAAAGCGGGCCTGGAATGGCTGTATCGTCTGCTCAGCCAGCCCAGCCGCATCAAACGAATGATAAAGCTGCCGGTTTTCCTGATGTCGGTGGCCTGGGAGAGAGTGACGCATGGGAAAGCTGATCGTATTTGAAGGTGTGGATGGTTCGGGCAAGTCCACGCAGTACAGCCGCCTCTGCCGGCGCCTGCGATGCGAAGGCAGGGAATTCCGCAGCCTGGTTTTCCCGCAGTATGAGGAACCCTCCTCAGCCCTGATCCGTATGTATCTTGCGGGGGAGTTCGGTGAGAAGCCGTCGGATGTGAATGCTTATGCCGCTTCGGCCTTCTTTGCCGTAGACCGCTACGCCTCCTATAAAAAGTCCTGGGGGGACTTCTATGAAGCGGGCGGCCTCATTGTAACGGATCGTTATACCACTTCAAATGCCGTCCACCAGGCGTCCAAGCTCCCGGCTGAGGAACGGGAGGCATATCTCCGCTGGCTCTTTGATTTTGAATATGACAAGCTCGGGCTTCCGGCGCCGGATCTGGTGCTTTTCTGCGATGTGGATCTTTCGGTTTCCCTGCAGCATCTCCGCAGCCGGGAAACGGCGACGCACACCCATGCAGATATCCATGAGCGGGACGACGAATACCTTGCCGCCAGCATTGAAGCCGCCAGACAAGCATCCCGGCTCTGTTCCTGGCAGCGGCTGGACTGCGGAACGGCCGGTAATCTTCGGAGCGTGGAGGAGATCGGCGCAGAGGTTGACCGGGCTGTGGAGGCATTATGGAAGATCTGAAAAGCAGCAAGCGGGCAGCGAGGCGGGCCATGCGTGCGCAAATCGCAGCCCTGGATGAAAAAGAACTTGAAAAAAGCGACGAAGCTATCTATAATAATTTATCAGTCTTGCCGGAACTGCAGGCTGCGGAGCGCGTATTCCTCTATCTGAGTGTCCGCCGGGAGGTGGACACCCGAAGGCTGATTCGCCGTCTCGTTGCCGAGGGGAAAACCGTCGCCCTGCCGGTGAGCTTGCCGGAAGGGAAGATGTTCTTTGCGGAATACCGCCCCGGAAGCCTGACCGAAGGCAGTGTGGTCCCCATCCCGGAGCCGGACGAAGCAGCTCCCCGGCTGGAACCCTGCACCGGCGACCTGATCCTTGTCCCGGCCCTCACCTTTGACCGGAACGGATACCGGCTCGGGCAGGGCGGCGGCTATTACGACCGCTTTCTCAGCGCTCATGACATGTTTTCCGTGGGACTGGCCCGGGATGCGTTCCTCCTGGACGAGGTGCCGAGGGAAAGCCACGATCAACGCGTCCGGTGCCTGGTGACGGAGAGCTGCATCTTCCGTTTTTGAAAGAGGCAGGGAGGCCCCTTTCGGAACCTCCCGTTGATCCTCAGCAGCAGCCGGAGTCGCAGCCGCAGCCATTGCCGCAGTTGCAGTTATTGCCGCAGCCGCAGTTGTTCCCGCCGCCACAGCCGCAGTTATTGCCGCAGCTGTTGCCGCCGAAACCGCAGCCGCCGCAGCTCCAGAACAGGATGAAGAGGATCAGGATGATCCAGATCCAGCAGTTGTTGTTATTGGAACAGAACATGTTTTGATTCCTTTCCCCGCGCTGTTGTTGCAGCGCCCGCCGCGCGCGGATGACGTCAGTCGGGAGCCGAATCGGCAGCGGAATTGTTTTCCGCACCTTTCGGCTTATACTATGTGCTTCATTAGGAGAGTGTGACGACGGATATCAAGAGTCGGCTTTCCGGGTTCGGAAAGCAATTGAAGGAAAAAATGAATGCAGGTCAGGCAGCCGAAGATGCCGTGGAAGCATCTCCGGCCGATTCTGCTGTCATAAACGAAGAAATGCCCCCTCCCGGTAAAGGGGGGGCGGAACCCGGTGAGCCCTCTTCCGTGGAAGCACCGGAAAAGGCTTCCTCCGATGGGGGAGCCCCCGAAGGCAGCGGTCAGGAACCCGGGCATCCGGACTCCGCGCCCCCGGCGCAGACGGATGCGGAGAGCAGCCGGATCACCGATGAGGACCTTGGTAAGATCCTGGCGTCCTTTGGCTGGAGCCTGCCTGAGGACTCCCAGGGCAGCGACGTGCCGCATGCACAGGAAGCTGTGATCCCGGCCCCGGCTTTGGAAGAGCTGGCGGCGGCAGTGACCTCCGCGATGGAAGGCTTTGCCGGGGAAAGCATCAGTGTATATGAGGAAGAAGCGCTGATATCCGGCGCGGCGGAAGCGCTTCCCGATGATAACGTACCGCAGACCACCGCGGTTTTCCCGGCCATCGGATCCGGGGAGAGCGAAAAGGCTGACGCTGTCCAACCGGAAACCGCGGAAGGACCAGAGGACAGCGCTTCGCTGCCAACGGGAGAACCGTCGGCGGCAATTCAGGCGGAACCAAATCCGGAGATGGAGCCGGAAGCGGCGCATATGGATGCCAAAGAGCTTTTCAGCGGCATGAACCAGGAGATCCTGAAGGAAGTATTCTCCGAAGAAGAACTCCACGAGCTGGAAGGCGACGCAACCCATGTGTTCAAAAAGGAAGAGCTGGAAGACCTCAGCGACAAGCAAAAGGAAGCGGAGGAGAAGGAACGAAGACGGGATGCCGCGGAACGCAGGCGGGCCAGGCGGGCTGAGAGTAAACAAAAAACGGAAGACAAGCCTGCGGAGAAGCGGGTCGTTCCGGTTAAACCGCCGGAGCCTGTGTATACCGCCAGAGATTATCGTCCCATCCGCAGGAAAAGAAGCTACCGCACCGGCCTGCGCGGCGGACTTATGTATTTCGGCTTCGTCGTGTGCGTCAGCGTTATCCTGGCTTCCGTTGGCTGGCTGGCTGCAGACGATGTCCTGTCCCTCAATAAGGACTATGTGGAAGCCGAAATCTATGTGGGCGAAAAGCTGGACATGAAGCAGGTTTCCTCAGAGCTGTACAACAAAGGGCTCATCCGATATCCGAAGCTCTTCCGGATCTTTGCGAAGCTCATGAACGCGGAGACGAAGATGGATCCCGGGGTTTACAGTTTGTCCAGCAAGCTGGATTACAATGCCATGGTCCACGCTATGCACCAGAGCGAATCCAACATTGAAGAACGGGCCACGGTCAAGGTCATGATCCCGGAAGGGAAGACCCTGAAGCAAACCTTCCAGATCCTGGCGGATCATGGCGTGTGCCCATATGAGACGCTGCTGGAATGCGGTGCGAACTATGAATTCAAGTATGATTTCCTGGAGGATCTGCCTTACGGCAGCGATACCCGGCTGGAGGGTTATCTCTTCCCGGATACCTATGAGTTTTATGCTCCCTCCGATCCTGAGGATGCCATCGGGAAGTTCCTGGCCAACTTCAATGCCAAGGTCACGGCGGAAATGCGGCTGCAGGCGTCGGAGATGGGTTATTCCCTCCATGACATCGTGACCATTGCCTCCCTCGTGGAGATGGAGGCGGGCAAGGATTCCGAGCGTCCCACCATCGCTTCTGTGATCTACAACCGCCTTAACAGCAGTTACTACCCCTATCTGCAGATCGACGCCGCCATCCAGTATGCGCTGGAGGAGCGCAAGGAAAGCCTCACCAACGAAGATCTGGAAATCGACAGTCCCTACAATACTTATAAGTATACGGGACTCCCGCCCGGGCCCATCGCCAATCCGGGCCTGGCTTCCATCCGCGCGGCTCTGGACCCGGAAAGCACCGGGTATTACTTCTACGCGCTGAACAAGAGCGGAAGCCACAACTTCTTCGCGACGATGGATCAGTTTGAACGCTTTGTGAACAGTTCCGAATTCGGAGGGTGATAGAATTGGAAAAATATGGACTTAATGAACTGCGGGAAAAGTATCTGAGCTTCTTTGAGACCAAAGGACATCTGAGGCTGCCCAGCTTCTCCCTGATCCCGCAGAACGATCCGTCTCTGCTGCTGATCAATGCAGGCATGTCCCCCATGAAGACCTGGTTCACCGGGGAGCAGGAGCCCCCCAGGCACCGGGTGACCACCTGCCAGAAGTGCATCCGCACGCCGGATATCGAGAATATCGGCAAGACCGCCCGCCACGGCACCTTCTTTGAAATGCTGGGCAACTTTTCTTTCGGCGATTACTTCAAGAAGGAAGCCATCTCCTGGGCTTGGGAATTCCTGACCTCTCCACAGTGGATCGGCCTGGATCCCGACCGGCTCTATCCCTCCGTCTATCAGGACGATGATGAGGCGTGGAACCTTTGGCACGAGATGATCGGCATCCCGGAGGATCGGATCTTCCGCTTCGGCAAGGCGGATAACTTCTGGGAGCATGGCAGCGGCCCCTGCGGCCCCTGCTCCGAGATCTACTATGACCGGGGCGAGAAATTCGGCTGCGGCAAGCCGGATTGCACCGTAGGCTGCGACTGCGACCGGTATATCGAGGTATGGAACCTGGTCTTTACCCAGTTCAACAACGACGGGCACGACAACTATACGCCGCTGAGCCAGAAGAACATCGACACCGGCATGGGCCTGGAGCGTCTGGCAGTGGTCTGCCAGGAGGTGAACAGCCTCTTCGACGTGGATACGGTGATGAACATAACCCACAAGGTCAGCGAGATCACCGGAGCGACCTACGGCCAGAGTTATGAAAAGGACGTCTCTCTGCGGATCATCACGGACCATATCCGCTCCTCCACCTTCATGATCGCCGACGGCGTCCTGCCCTCCAACGAGGGCCGCGGCTACGTGCTGCGCCGTCTGCTGCGCCGGGCTGCACGCCATGGCCGCCTGCTGGGTGTGCATGAGCCTTTCCTCTATCAGGTCTGTGATATGGTGGTCCATGAAAACGGCGGCGCCTACCCCGAGCTGCGGGAGCGTCAGAGCTACATCACCCGAGTGATCCGCACGGAGGAGGAGAGCTTCGCCCGCACCATTGACACGGGCCTGGTGATTTTCAACGATTATATGGATGGCTTCAGGAAGGAGCAGGCCAAGGTCTTCTCCGGCGACGCAGCCTTCAAGCTCCACGACACCTATGGTTTCCCCATCGACCTCACGGAGGAGATGGCGGAGGAACAGGGCATGACCGTGGATCGGGAGCGCTTCAACGCCTGCCTGCAGGAACAGAAGGATCGGGCCCGTGCCGCTCGCGGCGACATGTCCGAGGCGTGGAAGAGCATCGAGCTCGGCCTCGACAATACGCCCACTGTATTCCTTGGCTACACGGAGCTTTCCGGGGAAGGAAAGATCCTGGCCATCGTGGAAGACGGGGAGCTGAGCGGCACCCTTGGTGAGGGCAAGGAAGGCATCCTCGTGCTGGATAAGACCCCCTTCTACGGCGAAAAGGGCGGACAGAGCGCCGATATCGGCGTGATGGAGCTTCCCGACGGAAGCGTTTTTGAGGTTACCAACGTCCTGATCAGCAAGGGCGACAAATATCTGCACCACGGGGTCTGCCGCAAAGGCGCTTTCCACACGGAGGACAGTGTCGTTGCGAAGGTGGACATATCCTACCGTCAGGCCATCATGCGTGCCCACAGCGCTACCCATCTGCTGCAGGCGGCTTTGCGCAAGGTCCTGGGCGATCATGTGCAGCAGGCCGGCAGCCTGGTCATGGCGGACCAGCTTCGATTCGACTTTACCCATTATGAGGCCATCACCGCTGAGCAGCTTCATCAGGTGGAAGCCCTGGTCAACGAGGAAGTACTGGACGATCTGCCCGTAACCGTGAAGGAAATGCCCATCGACGAAGCCCGCAAGGAAGGGGCTATGGCGCTCTTCGGTGAAAAGTACGGGGACGTTGTGCGGGTCGTCACCATGGGGGATGTTTCCAAGGAGTTCTGCGGCGGTACGCATCTGAGCAAT
>JAEEGL012801970.1_pt1 | contig 11376 bp, 10 predicted proteins | sample 9134231 | NCBI WGS metagenome assembly JAEEGL01 (sample SAMN16246548, study PRJNA631951) | gut metagenome | biome: gut microbiome; feature: rumen; material: fiber-attached | host: Bos | place: Iran: Karaj | collected 2018-10
CGGGTCTCAGCAGGCATCAACGCTGCTGGATCCGGCCCGCTTATTAAAAGGAAAATCCTCTTAAGGAGCTGAAATGCTTAAATACATCCTCAAACGTATCCTGACGATGATCCCGATGCTGATCGGCATCAGCATCATGTGTTATTTCATCATTGACCTGGCTCCGGGCGACGCGTCGGATATGTACTTCAATCCCGAGATCATGGCGGCACATCCCGAGTACATGGAACAGGTGCGGGAGCAGCTGGGGCTGGATAAGCCTGTCTATGTCCGGTATGTGCGGTGGCTGAATGAACTCGTACATGGAAATTTCGGATATTCCTATTATAGCAAGCGCCCGGTCTGGACCGAACTGAAAGCGCGTATCGGCATTACGGTGCTGATCGCTTCCTTAAGCATCTTCCTTGAATTTCTCATAGGGCTTGCCATCGGGATACTGTGCGCCAAACACCAGAACAAACCGCCGGACTATATATTCTCGACACTGGCCGTGATCGGGCATTGCGTGCCCGCTTTCTGGCTGGCACTGGTCATGATACTGGTGTTCGCGATCAAGCTGAAATGGCTGCCGTCCACCGGCCTGTATACGCCGAAGCTGGCCAACGCTTCGCTTGGTATCCGCTTCATGGACAGGGTCAAACACCTGGTGCTGCCGGTGACCGTAACGGCCATTTCCGGTATCGGTTCCAAGGCAAGGCAGATGCGCTCCAGTTATCTGGATGTCATGAATCAGGACTATATACGGACCGCCAGGGCAAAGGGCGTCGGCGAAAGAGCCATTACCTGGACACATACGTTCCGGAACGCCTGCATACCGATACTGACCATGATGAGCGGGATACTGCCTGCACTGATCGGCGGATCCTTCATCCTGGAGTCGATCTTCGGCATACCGGGCCTGGGTTTCTACGGGACGGAAGCGATCCTGAAGCACGATTATCCGGTCATCATGGCCACGATCATGTTTTCTTCTCTCCTTGTCATGGTGGGGACCCTGATCGTGGATATCCTGTATGTACTGGTCGACCCGAGGGTCAAGCTGTAACGATAGCGGCTGCGCGGCAGCCGGTTTGGGAGCAGGACTGCGGCGCAGTCCTGAGAGTGAAAGATGGAAGATATTACGAACAGCAATCATTCGATAAGCATTGATGAAGAAGAACAGTTCTTCTCATCGAATGTCGAAAGCTTCTGGAGAATGGTCTGGAACCGCTTTAAAAAGCATAAACTGGCTATTGCCGGGCTTATCGTACTGGGGATCATGATCGTGATCTGTTTTCTGGCCCCGGTCATCGCGCCGTTTCCGTATGAGGAGCTGCACCTTTCGGATGTTCCCGACGGTATGCCCTTAAGGCCAGGAGGAAAGTACATCCTGGGCACAGACCAGCTCGGCAGGGATTTCTTTACCAGATGCCTGTACGGCGGAAGGATCTCTCTTACCGTCGGCATAGTCTCGACCATGATCGCGCTGGCGATCGGGATCCCGCTGGGATGCATCGCCGGATACTACGGCGGCGCGGCGGATATGGTCATTATGCGTGTAGTCGAATTCTTTGCGTGCGTGCCCACATTCCCGCTGCTTTTGACCCTGAACGCCGTCCTGGACAACCCGAGCATCTACCTGGTCATGGCGATCATCGGGATCTTCGGCTGGGGAGGTGTCTGCAGACAGGTAAGGGCGCAGTTTCTGACCCTGAAGAACCAGGAATTTGTCCAGGCTGCGGAAGCGCTGGGCTATAAGGACCGGAAGGTCATCTTCAAGCATATCCTGCCGAACGCCCTGACGCCGGTCATCATCATCGCCACGATGTCCGTTGCCGGCGGTATCCTGATGGAATCTTCCCTGTCTTACCTCGGCCTCGGCGTCCAGGAACCGATACCCAGCTGGGGCGCCATGCTGAAGGCCGGCAAGAGCTTTTTGCGCGACAGGCCGCATCTGTGCATGATACCCGGTATCCTGATCCTTGTAGTTTCCCTTGCCCTGAACTTTATCGGCGACGGTTTGAGGGACGCCCTGGATCCCAGGAACACAAGGAATTAAGGAGGGCTGTATGGACAAAGAAATCTTACTGAACGTGAAAGATCTTCATACAGGCTTCGAGTCGCCGAAAGGGTTCATCCCGGCTGTCACCGGCGTGAGTTTTGATATTGCCAGAGGGGAATCGGTAGCTCTGGTCGGGGAATCCGGCTGCGGAAAAAGCGTGACGGCGATGTCGGTGATGCAGCTGCTGTCGGTACCGCCTGCCAGGATCGAGGCACAGGAAATAAACTACAACGGGCAGGACCTGATGAAGTTCAATGCCGGGAAGATGCGCGAGATCAGGGGGAACGAGATCTCGATGATCTTTCAGGAGCCGATGACCAGCCTGAACCCGATCCTGAAGATAGGATTCCAGATCGCGGAGTCCCTGCGTATCCATCGCGGCCTGAACAAAAAGGAAGCCTGGGATGAAGCGGTGAATATGCTCAGGAAGGTCGGGATCCCCGATCCGGAAAAAAGAGTCAGCGAGTATCCGCACCAGCTTTCCGGCGGTATGCGGCAGCGCGTCATGATCGCGATCGCGCTGAGCTGCCGGCCGAACCTTTTGATCGCTGACGAGCCGACGACCGCGCTGGACGTGACCATCCAGGCGCAGATCCTGGAACTGATCGCGGACCTGCAGGAAGAGACGGGCATGAGCCTTCTGCTGATCACCCACAACATGGGCATCGTCGCCCAGATGGCGGACAGAGTCATGGTCATGTATGCCGGGCAGATCGTGGAGAGCACGGACGTGGACACTATTTTCGACAATCCTGCCCACCCCTATACGATCGGGCTCCTGGAATCCATTCCTTCCGCGGATGAAAAAGTAAAAACGCTGAATATCATCGAAGGGACAGTGCCGAGCCCGATGTTCTATCCCAAGGGCTGCCGGTTCGCGCCGCGCTGCCCCTATGCGGATGAAAAATGTGCGGCCGTACAGCCTTCGCTGTCGGATATCGGGAACGGACATCTGTGCAGGTGCCATTATCCGAAGAACACGAAAGGAGGCGGACAGCTGTGAGCGATATACTGGTCGAAACAAAAGAGCTGTGCGAATACTTCCAGGTAAAGAAGGGCTTTTTATCCAACGAAAAACAGACCCTCAAAGCAGTCGACCGCGTGAGCGTCACCATCAGCAAAGGCGAGACGCTGGGGCTGGTCGGCGAATCGGGCTGCGGCAAGACGACTTTCGGCAAGACGATCCTGTACCTGAACAGGCCGACCTCCGGCCAGGTCTTATACGACGGAACGGATATCGGTACACTTTCGAAGGAAGATCTCCGAAAACTGCGGCTAAGGATGCAGATCGTATACCAGGACCCCTACGGGTCCCTGAATACGAGGATGTCTGTCGGTGATATCCTGCAGGAACCGATGGTCTACCACAGACTCTGCACGAAAAAGGAGAGCCATGAAAAGGTCAGGGAACTGCTGGAACAGGTAGGCTTAAGGACTTTCCACGAGAGCCGTTACCCGCACGAATTCTCGGGCGGCCAGCGCCAGAGGATCGCTATCGCGAGGGCGCTGGCGGTGGATCCGGAATTCATCGTCTGCGACGAACCGGTCTCGGCGCTGGATGTTTCCGTCCAGTCCCAGGTACTGAACCTCCTTAGCGAACTGAAGGAAAAGAGGGGCCTGACCTATCTGTTCATTTCCCATGATCTTTCTGTGGTACGCCATATCTCGGACAGGATCGGGGTCATGTACCTTGGCCAGATGGTGGAGACGGCGCCTGAGGAAGAACTGTTCCGCAACCGCCTGCACCCGTACACAAAGGCGCTGTTCGATGCGATGCCCGTACCGAAGTCGGGCGTAAGGCTGAAAAGGACGACGCTGCAGGGCGACCTGCCCAGTCCGATCAACCCGCCTTCCGGCTGCCATTTCAGGACGCGCTGCCCCTATTGCACCGAAAAGTGCAGTCAGGTACAGCCGGTGCTGAAGGATGTCGGCAATGGTCATTTTGTCGCCTGCCACCTGTTTGATAAATAGGAAAGGAGTAGGTTTTGGATCTGAGAAAACAGACGATGCGGCTCCTGGACGCGATCGGGGTAAGCGGATATGAAGCGGAAGCTTCAGCTGCTGCAGCTGATATCATAAGGCCGTTCGCGGACGAAGTCGTCATCGACGGGATCTATAACGTCGTCGCGTACAGGCGGTCCCGTGTCCCCGGCGCGAAAACAGTCCTTCTGGACGCGCATATCGACCAGATCGGCTGTAAGGTATCGGGATTTACAAAGGACGGGTTCGTGCTGATCGCCCCGGTGAACTGTCCGGATGATATCCTGCCCGGGAGCGAGGTGGTCATCCAGACGGCTTCCGGAAATATCCGCGGAGTATGCGGCTATCTGCCGCCGGCATATGACCCGGACAAAGATCATCAGGCAGTGAGGCCGGGATTTGACCGGCTGTTCATCGACGTCGGGATGACGGAAGAGGAAGCGCGGGAAAAGATAGCCATCGGTGACAGCATCGCCTTCGGGGACAGCGCCGCCGAACTGGCTGACGGTTCCATCATCTGCCGGGCCTCCGACGACAGGATCTGCTATATGAGCATCGTACACGCGATGGAGTTGGTCAGGGATGAAGAGCTGGCGGTCAATGTGATTGTCGTCGGCAGCGTCAAGGAAGAGTTCGACGGGAGCGGTGCCTTTGCGAGGGCGTGGGCTGACCGGCCGGATATCGTGGTCGCCGTCGATGTAGCCGACAGGACGCCGCTGGGGGAAGGCCCTATCATCACGGTCGGCGGGGACTGCGACAGGAAACTGGGTGATGAGATGGTGGCCCTGGCAAAGCGGGAAAAGATCCCCTATACCTTCCGTATGGTGCCGGAAGTTTCGGGTACGAACGCCAAGCATTACCAGATCGCCGTGACGGGGGCGAAGGTCTGCGGTATCTCTCATCCGCAGAAATACATGCATACCTCCGTGGAGATCGTATCCCTGCAGGATACGGAAAACATTGGGAAGCTGATAGCCGCTTTTCTGCGTTCCTTCGGGCCGCAGACATCGGAGCCGGCAGATCGGGAAGGTGCGGTATGACAGAACTGCTCAGGGAATTGTGTTCGGTCTACGGTATAGCCGGGGCCGATGAAGATATACGCGCTTTTATCATTGCGAAAGCGGAAGAAGCCGGCGCCGAAGTAAGGACGGATGCCCTCGGGAACGTGCTGGCGTTCAAAAAGGGCAGGCAGCAGAGGAAAGCCCCGGCTGTCCTGATCGCTCATATGGATGAAGCCGGTTTTAAAGTGAATAAGATCAATGAAGACGGAACAGCGTCAGTAAGCCGGGTCGGCGACACCGATCCCGCATGCTGGCTGGGCCAGCGTGTCGTGATCGGGAAAAAGCATATACCCGGCGCCTTCTGCATCCTTGGCCTGAAAAGGCGGGAAAGCGACACTTATATACCGGAAGCGGCGGACCTTCTGCTGGACGCAGGTCCTGTATCCGCCGCCGGGGCGGGGAAGTTTATGGCCGTGGACGACGGTGTTTTTCTGGCGGGGAGTCTGCGGGAGATGCAAAACGGCCTTCTAAAGGGCCGGGCTTTTGATTCCCGGATCGGATGCGCCATCCTACTTTCCCTTATGGAAGAAGAACCGGAATATGACACCTGGTTCGCCTTCACCTGCCGGGATTCCATCAAATTCCGGGGTTCCGGGAGAGGCACGGAGGTCGTTCTCCGGGGACTGGAGCCGGCCTTTGCGGCTTTCGTGGAGAGCCGGGAAGCGTTTGACTTTGAAGAAGTGCCCGAAAACCGGCGCAACCTTACGCTCGGCAAGGGCTGCGGCGTGATCCTGGCGGAGAGCCGTTCGGCTTATTCCCGCCCGCTGCGGCAGTATCTCCTGCAAAAAGCCGGGGAAGAAGGCATCCCTTACCAGACCGGGACAAGACAGGACAGGGAAGCGCCTGCGTCCGTTCAGTCCAATGCGGCAGGGGGCACGTCCTGTATCTGCCTGGCCGCGCCGGTGCGCTATTTAAAGAGCGCCGCGCCGGTGGTTCAGAAAACGGATCTGGCCGCGCTGAAAGACATGTGCGGACTGTTCATCCGGGAAACGGAGGCATTCAATGGCTGATATCCTTTCATTACAGAACGCGCTTCTGTCGGTGACCGGCCCGTCGGGAATGGAAGAGGACAGGGCAAAGCTTATCGCGGATATGGTCGGAGGATTCTGCGACGAAGTCCGCGTTGACAGGATGTACAATGTGATCGCGCATAAAAAGGGAAACGGTCCGAAGGCGATGATCAGCGCGCATATGGACACGTTGGGATTTATCGTGACGTTCATTGAAGAGAACGGGAGCCTCCGCTTTGAAAGGCTCGGAGGCCTGACTCCGAACGTTATCCTGAATACGGTCGTCCGTTTCGCAAACGGCGTAAGGGGAAAGGTCAGCCGCGTCCGGGATCCGCTAAGACGGGACGTGAAGACCGGCCTGCTCCAGACACAGGATCTGTATATCGACATAGGCGCCGGCAGCAGGGAAGAAGCGGAAAAAATGGTCAGTATCGGAGATGCGGCGGTCTATATGGGGCCGGCCGTACTGATGGGGGACGGCATGATCCTCTCTCCCTATCTGGACGACCTGATCTGCTGTGTTTCCCAGATCATGGCAATGGAACGGCTGGTGGGCGAGGCGTTGCCGAATGATGTGTATTTTGTGTTCAGCGTGCAGGAAGAGCTCGGCTTAAGAGGGGCTAAAGGCGCGGCATACGGGATCGATCCCGCATGGGGCGTCGCGGTCGACGTTACGCCTGTTGGTGACGGCAGGGGACAGAAAAGGCCGTCGGAAACGGTCTGCGGGAAAGGCGTGAGCATCTGTTCCATGAACGGGAGCCTGATCATGGATCCGAAGGTAGTGAACTATATCCGCAAAGTTGCGGCTGGGAGCGGGATAAGCCATCAGGACGAGATCATGACAAGGGGCGGTACGGACGCGGCGGCGATCCAGCACAACCGGACCGGTGCGGCCGCAGGCGGGATCAGCATACCTACGCGGTACATCCATTCTCCTTCCGAAATGGCGGCGCTGTCCGATATCGAAAGCTGCACGGATCTGTTGTGCGCCCTGCTGAGATCGGACCCGGTGAAAGGAGGCCTGCTGTGACGATAAATGAATTATTTGCACTGCAGCAAGAACTGGTATCTTATACCGGACCGTCAGGCTGTGAGCAGGAGAGGGCCGCGTTTATCGCGGACTATGTCAGGCCATACGCGGATGAAGTGTTCACCGACGCACTGGGCAATCTGATCGTACATAAAAAGGGAAGCGGGGCCAGGGTCATGGCCGATGCCCATATGGACACTACAGGTTTTATCGCCGATTACGTCGATGAACGCGGATACGTGAAGATCTTTACCGCGGGCGGGATCGAGACCTATACCCTTCCCGGAGAAAGGATACGGTTCAAAAGCGGGGCTCTCGGCGTCATTGCGGCCGAGGCAAAAGCCGGGATCCAGAATAAAAAGCCCGATGAAGCCGATATCTATGATCTGTACGCGGACCTGGGCGTAAAGGACAGGACGTCCGCAGAGAGACTGTTCGCTCCCGGGGATCCTGCTGTTTTTGCGGCAGAGCCGTATCTTCAGGGCAGTAAAATGATCACGCCCTACAGCGACGACCTTCTGGGCTGTGTCATCCTGATGGCGGCCATAAAGGAGGCGGCCGCAGGCGATAACGATATGTATTACGTCTTTGCCGTGCAGGAAGAAGTCGGCTGCCGCGGGGCCGTCGTCGCGGCCGAAAGAGTCAGGCCGGAGTATTCGCTGACCCTGGAAATGGTCGCGGCCGACGATTATCTTTCCGCGGAAGAAGATCCGCCGCGGATCCGCGTCGGCGCGGGACCGGTGCTGCGCGGAAGGGACAGGCAGACCATCTATGACGCGGGCTTTACAAAGCTGTTGTATGAAAAAGCCGCGGAGAACGGCATCAGCTGCCAGCTGCGGTACAGGAACGCGGGATCCAACAACGCGCAGGCCATCCAGAAAGCCGGGACGGGCGCGAAGGTCGCCTGCCTGAGCATCGCCAACCGGTATATGCATTCGCCGGCGGAGATCGTCAGCCTGAAGGATGCCGGGGAGGCAGTCTCGATCGTACGGCTCCTGCCGGCCCTTGAACTGGAGCGCTGCATCTGAAAAGCCGAATGAAAAGGCGGAAAGGGGAATCGGAAGATGGAAAGATTCGTGAATGCTTCTTATAACGACGTCAGGAGCGTTACAGACGCAAAGCCGTCGCCGGACGGCAGGAAGATCCTGTACAGCGTAGGCGGCGTCGACCTTGAAAAGGACAGGAAACAGTGCTGGCTGTGGGTTTATGATACGGAGTCCGGGGCTTCGAAGCAGCTCACCTTTGACGGGGCAGCGGGCGCCGCCGGATGGCTGGATGACGGCAACATCTATTTCCAGGCGAAGCGGGCGGATGATCCTGAGGACGGGACGTCGTTTTACAGACTTTCGCTTACCGGCGGGGAGGCCGCAAAGATGTTTGACATCCCCGTGAAGCAGGTGAACGCGGAATATCTCGGCGGCGGCCGGTTCGTGATCTGCGGCCTTTATAACGCGTCTGCGCCGGGAGAAGGCAGCAACGCACTCTATGACGTTTACGATGAATATCCCTATCATGCGGACGGCAGGGGCTATGTCAACAAATTCCGCGTACGTCTTTATCTGTACGAAAACGGCAGCCTGACGCCCCTTACGGACGAGCTGTTCCAGGCCAACCAGCTCATGAACTTCCGCATGAAGCTGATCCTTTCGGAAGATAAAAAGCGCCTGTATTACTGCGGCGAAACGGTAAAAACCCTGAATTCGCCCGCCTGTGACATGTATGTCTGCGACCTGGAGACAGGGAAAAGCCGCCTGCTGTTCAAAAACGACCGCTACCAGCTGGTGGACGGTTTCGAATTCGGAGGGCGCGTCTGGTTCTACGGATACAGATGCGACGCAGGCTGCGGCAGCGATTTCTACGCGCAGGATGTAGTCTCCATCGGAGAAGGCGAAACGGAATTCCGGACGGACCTCGAACCGGACCTTACGATCGACGGTCTCTGCGCCGGGAAAGAGAGCATGTATCTGTTTATCGGAAACCATGACCATTCAGACATATACCGCTGGGTGCCGGGGAACGAACCGGAATTTATTCTGGCGACACAGGATTATATAGATGAAGGGATCTCTCCCTTTGCTGCCGGGACCGGGGATGACGTGTACTATGTCGGCAACGCGCCCATGAAGGTCATGGAGCTGACCTGCCTGCATGAGGGGAAGACGCGGACAGTCACGGATCTGAGCGGACCGTTGGCCGCAAAGTACGCGTTCTCCGAAAATGAACACCTGGACGTGAAGAGCGATGAAGGCCATACCGTATACGGATACGTCATGAAGCCTTACGGATATGAGCCGGGAAAGAAATATCCCGGCATACTGATGATCCACGGCGGCCCCGAGAGCGTGTACCTGAATATCCTGGACTTTACGATGCAGCGGTACTGCGCGGAAGGCTACTTCGTCTTCTTCTGCAACCCGCGCGGATCAACGAACTATGGCAGAAAGCATATGGATCTCGAGCAGAAATACGGGACCATCGATTATAAGGACGTGATGGACTTTACGGATGCCGTCCTGGCTGCTTACCCGGACATCGACGCGGACCGTCTCGCGGTGACGGGCGGATCCTACGGCGGCTTTATGACCAACTGGATCATCGGCCATACGGACAGGTTCAAAGCGGCAGCCCCGCAGCGGAGCATATCCAACTGGGTCTCGATGTACGGCTGCACGGATATCTTCTATTTCGACAAGTGGTCGAACGGCGGTTCGCCCTGGGAAAAGCATGAAAAGCTGTGGGAGCAGTCGCCGCTGGCCTATGCGGGCAATTTCAGGACGCCGACGCTCCTGATACAGAATGAAAGAGACTACCGCTGCCCTGTCGAACAGGCGGAACAGGTGCTCACTGCCCTCATCGAAAAGGGAGTGCCCTGCAGGATGATCCTTTTCAAAAATGCCAGCCACAGCGTGACGACGCCCATGCAGGCAAGGAAGAAAGACGACGAGATCATCGCCTGGTTTGACCGGTATGCCAAAAACCCGGAGAAAGTGTGACAGGTATGTTGACGCGTGAACAGAAGGTCACGGATTATGAAGCGCTCTTTCGCGTTCTGACGGAATGCTACCCGGTCGCGGGGATCCTTAAGCGCCGGGGCATCGACATGGACGCGCTCAAAGAAAAGCACCGCGGCCCGGTCATCGATTCGGAGGACGACCTGGCGTTCTGCCGTGCCGTCCAGGATGTTTTCTCGGAGTTTAAGGAGCCCGCGGCCTATCCGGACGGACATCAGAGATATCTCTCGCACCTTCTGCTGTTCGAGCCGGCCAGATATTACAGCTACCGCAAAATGTACAAAGCCTTCATGGACGGGGCGTGGGAAAACGCGGACCGGGAAGCTTTCCGGCCCTGGATCGAAGCGCTGGAACATGAAAACAGTAAAAAATTCTATGACCAGTTCGAGCCGGAGACAGTGCAGTATGAGTTCTGGTATAAGGGACAGGCGCCGGCGGACAGGCTCCGGGACGAAAACAAGGACGTGGTATTCGGTGACCGCAGCGCGCCGAATGTTTACTGCCGGGTACTGCCGGGGAATAACCTGTATATTTATGTTGATTCGCTGGACATGATGCGGATCGCCGGCGACCGGGAGATCATCTTTGAATTCTACAGGCAGCATCCGGAATGCGGCAACCTGATCCTGGATTTTCGCAGGAACGGCGGCGGCGCCACGGATTACTGGAGCTTCCTCCTTGTCGGACCGACTCTGGAGAAAGATCTGCAGTATGAGACCTGTATGGGCTTTCCTGTAAACGATCTGAACCGGGAATATTTTGAGGCATCGTTCAATCACGGAAAGGCGATCGGCGATCCGGATGGCGAGATCCGGCCGATCAGCGAACTGCCGGACATGCCTGCAGTCCACCGGGAGGATCTGGAACAACTCACCCATTTCTGGAGCGAGAAAAATGTCGTAAAAGCGGATAAGGAACATCCGTTAAGGGCCGGTAAGATATGGGTCCTTGTGAGCGACCTGGTCTATTCTTCTTCGGAAGGCTTCGCGGCCTTCTGCAAGAGCACCGGATGGGCGGCCCTTGTCGGCAGCAGGACCGGAGGTGACGGGATCGGTGAAACGCCGCTCCACGCCGTGCTGCCCGAGAGCGGGCTGGTCATGCGGTATTCCGGCGAGTACGGCTTCAACGCCGACGGAACGAGCAACGCCGAGTGCGGCACTTTGCCGGATATCGAATGCAGCGCGGACCTGGCGCTGGCTGTCTGCCTGAACAGGATATACGAAGACGGAAAGGAGAAATGAGC
>JAEEGL013373368.1_pt1 | contig 11376 bp, 8 predicted proteins | sample 9134231 | NCBI WGS metagenome assembly JAEEGL01 (sample SAMN16246548, study PRJNA631951) | gut metagenome | biome: gut microbiome; feature: rumen; material: fiber-attached | host: Bos | place: Iran: Karaj | collected 2018-10
AAGTGAAGTGGTTAAGCGCTTTAGAGACGGCGGATATAAGTTTTTGCTGGTACATGGCGAACCAGGGCACAACGTAGATGTTGATAACGCTGTTTCTGGCAATAGGAAACTCAATGAGATCATAAAAGAGTGTGAAGCAGAAGGTATCAGAGTCTACGTAGGGCTTGATTCATACTCTTACAGGGTAAGATCCGGAATCATAATGGATATAAACGGATATGCGTCGATACCTGCATTCGTAAGAAAAGAGCGGTTTGATCTTTTTGGTGTTCATTATGCGGTTGCAAGGACTGAGGAGGCTGTCCTTCATGTCATAAGGCATATCAGGGAGCTTTCCGGTCAGTATATATGCTTTTCCAATGTTCACACCTCTGTTATGGCAAGGGAAGATGCCGGATACAGGGATGTGCTTAACGGTGCAGCTTTTGTCTTTCCGGATGGAAAGCCTATTGCGATACTGCAGGAAAAAAATGGAATCGGAGGCGCGGAGAGAGTTGCCGGTCCCGATTTCATGGAGCATATGTTTAAGGATACTCAGGACGGAAAGATAAGCCATTTCTTTTACGGATCTACCCAGGAGACCTTGGATTCGCTCAAAAAGAATCTGGAAAAAAACTATCCCGGAATCAATATAAAGGGAATGTATTCGCCTCCTTTCAGACCCCTGACAGAGGAAGAGGATAAGGCAGATATAGATATGATCAACTCGTCCGGTGCAGACATTGTCTGGATCGGTCTTGGTGCGCCCAGGCAGGAAAAATGGATGCAAGCCCATAAGAACAAGATAAATGGTGTAATGATGGGTGTTGGCGCCGGGTTCGATTTCCATGGAGGCACCATAAAGAGAGCGCCGCTATGGATCCAGAAGATCGGATTTGAATGGCTGTTCAGGCTCTTTCAGGATCCAGGAAGGCTGTTTAAGAGGTACTTTGTTACTAACGCCAAGTTTTTCTGGTATCTTTTAGTGAGCAGATAAAGACAAGTTGTGGAAGGAAGAAAAATGGAGAAATTGGCTATTAACGGTGGAAAGCCCGTAAGAGATAGTAAGATTTTCTACGGAAGACAGTGGATCGGTGATGATGATGTGAAAATGGTTGCCGATGCCCTAAAAGGGGACCTGATAACCTGTGGACCCTTTGTGGACGAGCTTGAAAAGGAACTTTGTAAGGTGACAGGCGCTAAGTACGCTGTTGCGGTTTGTAACGGAACAGCCGCTCTTCACTGTGCTGCCATAGCAGCAGGACTTGGTGAGGGCGATGAGGTTATTACTACACCTCTTACCTTTGCTGCGTCAGCCAACTGCGCAAGATATGTAGGTGCAATGCCGGTTTTTGCTGATGTTGTTCCTGAAACCTATAATATTGATCCCAAATCCATTGAAGAGCATATCACGGAGAAAACCAAAGCTGTGGTAGCGGTGGATTATACAGGACAGGCAGTTGAGCATGACAGGATAAAAGAGATCTGTGACAAGCACAGACTTACTATGATAATTGATGCAGCTCACGCCATCGGCACAAAATACAAGGGACAGCCTGAGGGATCTCTTGCCGATATGACCTGCTTTAGCTTCCATCCCGTAAAGACAATCACTTCCGGAGAGGGAGGAGCTATAACCACCAATGATCCCGAACTTTACAGAAAGCTTAGACTGGCTTCGCAGCACGGTATCGTAAGAAATCCTTCCGAGATGGTAGAGGAACCTGAGGGACCATGGGTTTATGAGATGCAGGAGCTGGGATACAATTACAGAATGACAGATTTCCAGGCAGCTCTTTTGATAAGTCAGCTTCACAAGCTTGATGCTTTTTCTTCCAGAAGAAAGGAAATAGTAAGGCGCTATGATGAGGCTTTCAGTGAGATTCCTGAGATCTTTGTTCAGAAAGAGATACCAGAGTCTGACACCACAAGGCATCTTTACATCATACAGCTGAAGCTCGATAAGCTTAGCTGCAGCCGCAGGGAGTTCTATGATGCTCTTTCCGCTGAAAATGTTCAGTGCCAGATTCATTATGTGCCGGTTTACTGGTTCCCGTATTATCAGAAGCTTGGCTTTGAAAAGGGGCTCTGTCCTATTGCGGAAGGAATCTATAAAGGAATTATGAGTATTCCGCTTTATCCTCTTATGACGGATGAGGATGTTGAGGATGTTATAACTGCAGTAAAAAAGGTTGTTGAGGCATACAGGAAATAAGCTATGAATCAAAAATACAGAACTTTACAGACTTATATGCTATGGGCTATAGACATGGCCAGTATTATGCTGACATATTTTCTGGCATCCTGGCTCAGGTTTAATGACAGAAGAGACTGGGGAGATAAAACCCTTCACTACATGGTATGTGTTATCTTTCTTCTGGTTTGTTCAATATACACATTTCTGGCTGACTGGAACAGAGACTTCATCATAAGAGGATATGTGATGGAGCTTTTCTCCGTTTTAAAGTTTGTTGTCATTATGGTTCTGGCGACACTGGTTACGGTCTACTTCCTTAACTGGACCAATATTCTCTCCAGATTTGTTATAGGTAACTTCATATGGATGGACATTCTTTTGACATATATTGGAAGGGTGCTGTTCAAGAAGTTCCTAAGAAGTCATATTTCAAGCGAAAACAATGTCACCAAAGTGGTAGTTATATCGGAAGAAGCTCTTATGGAATCCACCATAAGAAGGCTGGTGATACTTGGAAGCACAGTTGGTTACAAGGTTGTCAGAGCTTATTGCGCTGATCTTGATAAAGAGGAAGCAAAGCAAAGGGGCGATAAGCCGGAGAAGTGGTATGTGGACAACGTGCATGTTCACTACGGAATAAAAGATCTTACTTCCCGCCTTATTACAGATCCCTTTGATGAAGTGTTTATCAATGCACCGCATATTCCGCAAAGTCAGTTTGAGGAGATCATTCTTGGATTTGAGGAAATGGGAGTTACAACCCATTACAGTCTTGAACTTCCAAGTATTGGAAAGGCTCATGCCCAGGCTGAGGAGTTCATGGACTACTCAGTTCTTACCTATACCATGAACAGAACCAGCTATAAGCGCCTGTTTATCAAGAGATTTATTGATATAATCGGCGGTTTGGTAGGTCTTCTGCTTACTGGAATTATCACGATTTTCCTTGGACCAGCCATAAAATTGGATTCTCCGGGACCTATTTTCTTTTCTCAGACCAGAGTTGGAAAGAACGGAAGGCGCTTTAAGATCTATAAATTCAGATCCATGTACATTGACGCTGAGGAGAGAAAAAAGGAACTTGAGGCTCAGAATGAGATGAAGGGACTTATGTTCAAGATGGAAAATGACCCGAGAGTAACAAAGGTCGGGGCCTTTATCAGAAAGACATCTCTGGACGAGTTCCCACAGTTCTTAAATGTACTTAAGGGCGAGATGAGCCTTGTGGGCACAAGACCACCGACAGAGGCTGAATTTGAGCAGTACAACGAACATTACAGAAGACGTCTTTCCATGACACCGGGGCTTACAGGTCTTTGGCAGATCAGCGGAAGAAGTGATATAGAGGACTTTGATGAAGTTGTAAAGCTTGATCTAAAATATATTGATAACTGGAGTCTTACAGAGGACTTCAAGATCCTGCTACAGACAGTAGGAGTAGTAATATTCGGCAAAGGGGCAAAGTAATAGCATTTTTGAAAATGACAGTTATGCATGCGGAACACACGCATTTTGCCGGAAGTATAAGGAGTTTTGCGTAGTATGAAATGGGAACCGAAAATAAAATTAAAGACAATAAACATCACAGTGACATGTCTTTATGTTCTGCTTCTCATTCCGCTTTTATGGATAGCCTGGTATAACTACCCTTCTGCGGACGATTTTTCAATGGGTTACAGGTCATATTTTGAATACAAAGCCTCCGGAGGAAATGTGTTTGCTGCTATCTGGGGTGCATTGTACATGGCATGGTATGACTACTTTAACTGGATGGGATATTATTCATCCACTTTTTTCCTGTCAGTTCCGCCGAGTGTATTCGATGAAAGGCTGTATTTCCTTGGAGCTTACATAATACTTGGAGCACTGTCTTTCGGGTACATATATTTTTTCAGAGTTATTTTCGTTAAGCTTCTAAAAAGAGACAAGACTCTTGTAAATATTGTAACCATGCTGACATTGATCCTTACGGTGGAGTGTATTCCCATCGGGATGGCCAGAGTTGAGGGAATATACTGGTATTGCAGTGCAGCAAATTACACTCTCATGTATGCCTTTGGTCTTATGTTTATCGGGCTGCTTCTGTCTGCGACAGTGGAGACAGGAAAAAAGTTCGTATACGACATCGTAATGGCATGTTTTTTGGCGATAATCGTTGGCGGCGGAAATTATATGACTTCGCTGTCAGTAGCTATTGTTGGAGCAGGCTTTGCTGTATGGATCTTTTTAAGGAAAAAAGATAAGCGGCTTTTAATACCGATTGTTATCAACCTGGTTGCTTTCGCTCTCAGCTGCCTGGCTCCGGGAAACAATGTCAGAGGCAGCAGTGTTGAGGGATATGGAGTCGTAAAGACTATACTTATCTGTATTTACTATGTATTCCATTATTGCATTGATCAGTGGACTACATGGGCGGTTCTTTTGCTGCTCCTTATCAGCATTCCTTTACTATGGAAGCTTACGGAAAAATGTCCACTTACATTCAAATACCCTGTACCGGTGATATTTGCTACGTACACTTTAATGGCTGCAAACGTTGCGCCGCCGATGTATACCCTGGCAAATATTCAGGCAGGAAGGCTTCAGGTATTATTTTATATGCAGTTTATGCTGCTTCTTGTGCTGCTTCTTTTCTATATGCTTGGATGGATCAGGATGCTGTTAGGGGATGCGCTAAAAACAGAGGGTAAAGAAAAGGATCTTTTGACCGGACACTGGGCTAAAGTCTTTTTGATCTCATCTGCTCTTTTTGTGCTGTTTACGATACTTAATTCAAAGCCTGTTCCGGAGTACTTTACCACAGGATGCGCCATAAAGGATCTGGTGAACGGACATGCAGCGTATTACAGGCAGCAGAACATGGAGAGAAGAGAATTGCTTCTTGATGAGAATAATAAAGATGTGGTGCTAAGTTATTTTGAGTACGAACCTGAGCTTTTGTTTTTTTCTGATATCACGACAGATCCTCAGGATTGGACCAATAACAGTATGAGACGTTATTATGACAAGAACAGCGTGGTAAGAACACAAAGGGAGCAGAGTCAGTAAGGCAGAAGACTTTTGCTTGGAAGGAACATAGTTATAGATGGCGAAATATAATAAATTTGTATCGGTAGTTGCATATATGTGCAATGCGGAGCAAAGCGTTGAAAATTTTATAGATAAGGTCATGGGCGAGTGCACAGAACTTTTTGATAAATGTGAGCTTGTCATTGTTAATGATGCTTCTTCGGATGACAGCCTGTCAAAGGTAAGAGCGCTCTTTGAAAGAAAACCTGCTTCCTATATGGTCAGTATAGTTAAGCTTGCTGCCAGGCAGGGGCTTGAGACTGCGATGAATGCAGGAAGAGATCTTGCGATCGGCGATTTTGTCTTTGAGTTTGACGACATGCTGGTGGATTATGATACGTCGGTTATCGGAGATGCCTTTGAGGAGTGCCTTAAGGGGAATGATGTGGTATCTGTTTCTTCCGATACCAAAACAAAGTTCTCTTCAAGGCTTTTTTACCATGTTTACAACAGGTTCAGTGGAAGTCAGCATCCTATAGGAAACGAGACCTTCAGGCTCATCTCCAGAAGAGCCGTGAACAGGGTAAAGGCCATGGGAGTTTATATCCCATATCGTAAGGCTGTGTACATGAACAGCGGCCTTAAGGTTACCGGAATACGATATAAATCCGTAAATGGTACAGGGACAAGAAATGAGCACTCTGTAAAGAAAAGAAGAGCCGGTCTTGCAATAGACAGCTTCATCTATTTTACAAATTTTATGGAGAAGGTGTCCTTTGGAATAAGTGTGGCATTCTTTATCATTGCACTTTTGGTGGTGATCTACGTGGTTCAGTCATTCTTTATGGATGAGCACCTTGAGTCCGGATGGGTGTCCGTAATGGGATTCCTTTCCATCGGATTTTTGGGGATATTCTCCCTTCTTACCATTGTGCTTAAATATCTTTCTGTTATTGTAAATCTGATATTTAAGCAGCAGAGGTACCTTGTTGAGGATGTTGAGAAGATTTCGGGAAACTGAGCTTTTCATGAAATTACAGAAACACTCACATTCTGTGGGTTTCATGAGAACATAATTACTTATGTGACATAGATAAAGATATATATGCTTATAGATTGAATGAACATCATTCAGGGTGAAACAATTTGGGAACTGTTCAGAAGTTTGACAGAATAATAATCGGCGCAGGGCTGTATGGTCTGTACTCAGCTATCTTTTGCGGAAAACGCGGTGAAAAGGTGCTGGTGCTGGAATATGATGAAAAACCTTTTATGCGCGCCACCTATATAAATCAGGCAAGAGTGCATATGGGATACCACTATCCCAGGTCTCTTTCAACGGCACTGAAGTCTGCAGGCTATTATCGCAGATTTCATGAGGATTATGGCTTCTGCATTTTGGATAAATTCAAGCAGATATATGCAACAAGCAGTCAGTTCTCCTGGACCAGCGGAAAGCAGTTTATGGATTTCTGCAAGGCAGCAGGGATAATGTGCAAGGAGCAGGCGCCATCGGCATATTTTAAGGATGGTGCAGTGGACGGGGCTTTTCTTACCGAGGAAGATACGTATGATGCCATGATCTTAAGAGACTATCTTATTGATTGCATTAAGAGAATGAATGGTATAACCGTCATCTGCAATGCAAGGATAAGTACCATTAGAAAGAATAGCGATTGTTATCAGATGGAATATACTGTTTCTGACAGTGATGATGGTAAGGCTTATCTTGTGGAATCGCCATTTGTGCTTAATTCCACATACGCATCCTGCAATCAGATACTAAAAATGGCGGAGATTGGTGCCGGCAGCGATGGCTCGGATTTCAAATCCTTTGGAATAAAGTATGAGCTTTGCGAGATCATTCTCTGCAAGCCTTCTGATGCTCTTAAGGGTTATGGATTTACGGTTATGGATGGCCCGTTCTTTTCCATTATGCCCTTTGGAAAGACGGGATATCATTCACTGACTTCTGTGACCTTCACGCCTCATGTTACAAGTTTCGATGAGACCCCGAAGTTTACCTGCCAGAAGGGTATGGTCTGCTCACCTTCACAGCTTGGGAATTGCAATGAATGTCCAAACAGACCGGCATCAGCCTTTGATTACATGAATCACCTGGCTGAAAAGTACCTTTTGCCGCAGTATGGCTACAGCTATGAGAAATCTCTTTTCTCAATGAAACCGATACTAAAAAGCAGCGAAGTGGATGATTCAAGACCCACAACCATCAGGGTGAGCAGCAAGAATCCGACATTTGTCAGCGTTCTTTCAGGAAAGATCAATACGGTGTATGACCTTGATGCATACCTTGTATGAATAAAATAACAGCAATTATTATTAGGAGATGATTTGTATGACAGTAGATATTCTCTTTCCGGTGCTTAATGAGCATCTAAGGCTGGAAAAGGGTATAAGAAGGACTATCCAGTATCTTACGGAAAACAGAGATGAGCTGGAAGAACTGGCTTCCTTTACCCTTTCAATAGTTGATAACGGGTCTGACGATGATACGCCGGAAATCGCAAAGCGGCTTGTAGATGAATATGCAGCTCTCGAGGGGAATTATATTACGGTAAGATATTTCCGCCTTGAGGAGAGAGGTGTGGGAATCGCTTTCAGAAAAGGCGTAGAGGAGTGTACTTCTGATATCGTCGGATATATGGACATAGACCTTTCCACTGACATCGGATATCTCAAAAAGATGATAAAGATTTTCAGAGATAATCCGGATATCGTCTACGTGAATGCTTCGAGATTCTCAAGAGATTCAGAGGTCTCCGGAAGAAAGTGGTACAGAAAGATAACATCTCAGGGACTTTTGATAATACTAAAGTCTGTCCTTAAGATGAAGAGCACGGATGCCATCTGCGGATTTACCTTTGTAAGGCGCCCCGAAGCAGAGAGGCTCGTCAAGGAGTGTTCTAACGATAACGGATGGTTCTATATGATAGAGTTCCTTCTTCGGGCAGAGAGAGATGGCATGGATATATTGGATATGCCTGTGGAGTGGGTTGAGGATTACGACACTACAGTAAATGTGCCAAAGACCATAAAGAACTACCTTATGAATATCGCGCGTCTTAAAAGAGAGTTTGACAGGGAAGACAGAGAAAAAAGCTTGTAAGGATGCCGGCAGCAAAGCTGACCGGGAAAAATGGAGGATAATTCATGCTGAAAAGAATAGACCTCACCAGAGATTATCAGAAGCATAAGGCTGAATATCTGGCTGCTATCGAAGCAGTTTGCGAGGAAACTGCTTATTCAGGCGGACGCTTTGCGGATCAGTTTGATGAGGAATTTGCAAAATACTGCCATGTAAAGTATGCAACAGGCGTAAATAACGGAACAACCGCTCTTCAGGCTGCAATGATCGCGCTGGGCGTAGGACCGGGGGATGAGGTAATTGTTCCTGCAAACACGTATATAGCTACTGCCTGGGGTGTTACACATACTGGAGCAACACCTGTATTTGTGGACTGTACCCCCGATACCTGGGAGATTGATCCCTCTCGCATAGAAGAGAGAATTACTGACAGAACCAAGGGAATAATCGGTGTTCATCTCTATGGTCAGCCTTTTGATTTTGCCGGGGTAAAAGAGGTGGCTGACAGACATTCCCTCTTTGTGGTAGAGGACTGTGCCCAGTCCCACGGCGCGGAGTTTGAAGGAAAGCGTGTAGGAAGCCTTGGAGATATCGGATGTTTTTCTTTCTACCCCGGAAAGAATCTCTATGCCTTCGGGGAGGGCGGTGCCTGCACTTCTGATAACGAAGAATATATCGACACCATAAATGTCTTAAAGAATCAGGGATGCCGTGTCAGATATTACCATGAGCGGATTGGATATAACATGAGGCTTGAGGGCATTCAGGGGGCAGTTCTTTCAGTGAGTCTTAAGTATATTGATGAGTGGACAAGGAGACGTCGTGAGATCGGTCAAAGATATCACGCGGAGATTACAAATGATAAGTTTGTGATGCAGGTTCATCCCAAGAACACCAACCCTGTTTTCCATATGTTTGAGGTTCAGGTTCCGGATCCGGAGGATTTCCTTGCCTATATGGGAAGGAATGAAGTAGAGTGCAACAGACATTATCCGGTGCCCTGTCATCTTCAACAAGCCTATGCTGATCTGGGATATAAGGTGGGAGATTGTCCAAATGCAGAGAAGCTGGCTTCCCACTGCGCTACCTTACCGCTGTTCCCGGAGATGACTGATGATGAAGTGTCTCTTGTGATCGATCTGTGCAATAAGTACTAAATGATTAAAAACGAGTGTTATAAAAAAGTATGCCTAAAGCCGTCGGAGTATTTAACAGAATAATTGCCATATGCCTGCTGGTGGCTTCTTTGGTGGTACTTGTAGTCAGCACCCTGACCACTATCTACTACGATATGCATATGGATGTGGACTGGCCTCAGTATGGAAAAGAGAACATTCCGCTGTTGGGAGTACTGGTGGCGATTGTCCTTATTGTACTGTACTTCATGAAAAGAGCAGGATTCTTTCAGAACTATAAGCTGTTCTGGAGAATAGGACTGGGATTCATTACGGTGTACAGCCTGGTTCTTGTTTTCAGTATCTTTCCGCGACCGGTGGATGATTCACTGATGTTGGATGAAGTTATCAACCAGTTTATGGACGGGGATTATTCCTCTATCACCAATCCCGGAGGGTATATTTATACCTGGCCATTTCAGCTGGGATATGTTGGCTTTGGACAGATAATGGCGCTGATATTCGGAAAGAGCAATTATATAGCATGGGATATCGTACAGCTGCTATGCATACTGATGTCGGTTTATCTTATATACTGCATCACCTATGAACTGTTTGAGGACAGGGAAACCTGTGGAATTGTAGCATTTCTCTCGTTGGGAGCGCTTTTTTACTACAATTATGTGACCTTTATCTATGGTGACATCTTAAGTATGGCGCCACAGACTCTTTCTCTTTACATGATGATAAGGTACATAAAGAGGGAGAAAATCAGGTATGCACTTATTTCAGCTATTTCAATAGCTGTTGCTATTTTACTTAAAACGAACAGTGAAGTAACGCTGATAGCTCTTTTAATGGTACTCATCGGGAGCGGCTTTTCCAAGAAGAATAAGCAGTCTGATAATTCCAGGAGGCTTTTATTCAGGCTTTTACTGGCAGTTGTATTTCTTTTTATCACTTTCGGATTAAAAAAGGGCGTGGATCGTTACTACTGTAATCGTGTGGGAATTGAGGAAATGCCGTCCGGAAGCCCCGCCTGGTCCCATATTGCCATGGGTATGCAGGAGAGCGAGCTTGAGGATGGATGGTATAACGGATATAATTATCGTATCTTTGCTGAAAATGGCTATGACACTGAGAAAACAAAGGCAGCAGCTCTTGAGAATATAAAGGAGACCCTTGCAGACTTTGCCAAAAGACCTCTTCATGCCGGAAAGTTTTTTGCCAGAAAATTTGCCACCCAGTGGGCAGATTCGGTCTGCATTACGACCCATAACCTGGATCTGGTATCAAGACATGTTGAGAACCAGCCGTGGCTCTGCGACTTTTTGGTATTTGGGCAGGGCTCACAGATTCTCATCTGGGTAATGAATGTGTTTATGTCTGTGTGCTATCTTGGAGTGGCTATTTATCTTTTGCATCTAGTATTTAAAGGAAATGCATCTTCACAGGAGATGCTATTGCTTATCCTTATTTTTGGAGGCATGCTTTTCCATGAGTTCTGGGAAGGCTCTTCAAGATATGCCATGAGGTATTATATTTACTGGTTGCCATATTCCGCTTATGGATTCAGGAAGATGATAAAATGAGTGATTATTTTGGAAACACTAAAAAGGGAATATTTGACCTCAGTGATGATTACCAGGAAGGGGTAAAACCTTTTATCTGGTGTTTTGTTGTGGCGTTGGCAGTCATTACTATCTGCTCCGGAAGCTCCTTTTTATACGTGTTTATTCCTCTGAATGACACAAAAGACAGTTTTTCTGTAGGAAAGAGCATTTTCAGGGAACTGGTGCCATATAGGGATATGTATGCTCAGAAGGGGATAATGCTCTACTTTATCTATGGCCTTGCATCCCTTATATCCATAGGTACCTTCAGAGGCGTTTTTGTAATGGAAATTCTAGCCGCTTTCTTTTCGATGCTGGCTATTCTCAAAACATATCAGCTGTTTTTGGAACCCAGAT
>JAEEGL013391563.1_pt1 | contig 11376 bp, 9 predicted proteins | sample 9134231 | NCBI WGS metagenome assembly JAEEGL01 (sample SAMN16246548, study PRJNA631951) | gut metagenome | biome: gut microbiome; feature: rumen; material: fiber-attached | host: Bos | place: Iran: Karaj | collected 2018-10
TCAACTCCAATGCTTGAAGCATTCAAAGAAGTTGATAATGTACTACGTCGAGGAGTTCAATCTATTTCTGATTTGATTGCGGTTGTAGGACTTGTTAACTTGGACTTTGCTGATGTTAAGGCTGTTATGGAGAAGAGTGGTCGTGCTATTATCGGTATCGGTATTGGTATGGGTGAAGATAGAGCTTTAGAAGCTGCGAAACAAGCAGTATCATCTCCACTTCTTGAAACTTCTATTGAAGGAGCTACTGATGCCATTATTAATATTACTGGTGGAGTTAACTTAACTTTGTTTGAAGCGGAACAAGCAGCTGAAGTTGTTAGAAGTGCTGCTAATACAGATATTAATACCATCTTTGGTTCTGTGATTAATGAGAACTTGAGTGATGAAGTAATTGTTACCGTTATTGCTACTGGATTTGATAAATCAAAGAAACCAGCACAACCAACAGAAAACTCTTATCCATCTTCTGTTCCAACAAGAAGAGTTCCAACGAGAGAGGATTATACTTATCAACCTGAAATTCTTCAAGAAGATGATGAAGAAGACGATGGAAATCTTCCAAGTAATACAGATATTCAAATGCCATCTTTCTTACGAGATAGAAATTTTTAAAAGAATGAGAAATCATTCTTTTTTTTGATAAAAAAACAACCGAATGGTTGTTTTAATAATATGTTTTTTGTTCAAATTTCTTTTTTGCTTCCACGGCTTTGATAATTTGAGCTAAGATATTTAACGCAATTTGTTCTGTTTTTCTATTTACATCTCTTAGTGGATTAAATTCCACTAAATCAAAGGATAAGATATCTTTTATATGTTTTACTAAATATTCGTTGATTTTCATAGCTTCTTCTTCTGAGATTCCATCAAATTCTGGAATAGATACTCCTGGAGCTACATCTGGATCAATGACATCTAGGTCATAACTAACATGAATTCCTTTTGTTTTATATCCTGCGATTTGGAAGGCTTCATCCATAATGGCATCGATTCCTTTTTCTTTAATATCTTGTGTGGTGAAGACGGTTACTCCTGAGTAACGAACGTTATCTTTTTCCGCAGGATCCATACTTCTTGCTCCAATGATTACTGTTTTGGATGCTTGAATGACTTTTCCATCATGATAATATCTTAATTCTGGATTTTTGTATCCATTGATGGCTGCTAGAGGAAGTCCATGAAGGTTTCCAGTGACCGTTGTTTCAAACGTATTATAATCGGTATGAGCATCAATCCAAATAATACCAACATCCACATTGGCTTTTGCAGAAGCTAGAGCGGAAGCAATAGATGCTGAATGATCTCCTCCAATCATAATAGGAAAATATTCTTCTTTGGATTTTTCCACAATGTTTTTATATAATTCAGAATTGAATTTTTCTACTTCATATTCATTTTTACGACGATCTGATAAATTTCGGCTTTTGATGATGTCTTTATCTTGTTCAAACATCATGCTTTCTCCTTGATAAAAAGCTTTTAAATCGTTCATTAATTGAATAGGTCCTAGAGAGGCTCCATCGATGTGAACACCTAAGTCTGTTCCGGCACCAAATATCATTGTTCTCATTCTTATCACCATATTCATTTTAACGTAAATTGCTATTCTTATCAAGGAAAAGTCTTTTATTCAAAAAAACTTTACTGTATAATACTTTTAGGTGATGATATGAAAAAACTAGATGAATTATATCCTGGTATTGGAGTGGATACTTTAGTAAAAGGAATTAAGATAAATTCTAAAGAAGTAGAAGAAGGAGATCTTTTTGTTTGTACCAAAGGAGTTACGGTAGATCGTCATGATTTTATTGATGAAGCTAAGAAAAATGGTGCTTGTGCTTTAATTGTTAGTCGTAATATTAAAGATCCTGATGTTCCTACGATTAAGGTTCCTGATACGAATAGAGAACTTCCTTATTTATGTCAAAAATTCTATGATTATCCAGATCAAAAATTAAAAATGATTGGAGTAACCGGAACAGACGGAAAAACCAGTGTTGCGACCATTACCCAAACTTTAATTGGACCAGAATTATGTGGTTATATTGGAACGAATGGTAGAAGTTGTGCAGCTTTTTCCGGAGATAATCCTAATACTACTCCAGATGCTCAAAATCTATATTTATATTTAGATGAATTTGTTCATTTTGGATGTCAATATGCTTCGATTGAAGCTTCTAGTGAAGCCTTCTTTCGAGGAAGACTTCAAGCGATGAAATTTGATGTTTCTGCTTATACGAATATTACTTCTGAACATTTAAATATTCATGGATCTTTTGAAAATTATCTTCAATGTAAATTAATGCTTTTTAAACAGACAAAAAAAGAAGGATATTGTGTTTTAAATCATGATGATCCTTATTTTGAACAAGTAAAAGCAGCTTGTAATGGACAAGTATTAACCTATGGTAAGGGAGAAGATAATGATTTACAAATTGTTGATTTTAAAGTATATCCTGATCATACTTTGATTCATTATCGTTATCGAGGAGAAATCTTAGAAATTGATAGTCCTCTATTAGGAGATTTTAATGTTTATAATTTAGCCTGTGGTCTATTATGTGCTGTTGCTTCAGGTTTCCGTATGGATGTAATTATTAAAAAAATTCCAATGATTAAAGTAAGTGGAAGGCTAGAATTATTAAATACTGAAGCTCCTTACTTTGTTATGGTTGATTATGCACATACTCCAAATGGTATTAAAAATTTATTAAATTTTGTTCATACATTAGATATTAATCGTAGTATTGTGGTCATTGGTCAAGCCGGGGAGAGAGATCCTTATAAAAGACCAAAAGTAGGAAATGTGGTTGTCGAAAATGCTAGTTATGCTATTTTTACGTATGAAGATCCACGAAGTGAAGATCCCCAAGCGATTTGTAATGATATTATTGCTGAATTAAAAGAAACACATGATAATTATGAAATTGTCATTGATCGTCGAGAAGCCATTCAAAAAGCAGTGGATATGGCAGAAGCAAAAGATATGGTTTTAATTCTTGGAAAAGGAAATGAAACCTATGAAAAATTAAAAGATAAAACAATTTATTTTAATGATATCGAAGAAGCTTATCATGCCATTGCTTCCCGTAAGATTAAAGAAAGTTCTCGTTAGGAGTTGATATTATGTATCAAATCAAATATTCTGTTTGGGATGAAAGGAGATTTCCTGGATTTCGACAGAAATTAGTTCAACTAGAACAGGTATCCAAACAAGCATTCTATGCTTCTCATGGAGATCCCAATGAAGAAAAATACATTGATCGAGTTCTTCATTATTTAGAAGATTACTATGTTTCTCTTTTTCAAACAAAACTTGTTTCTAAAGAGAGTTATTCTTATGTTTTAGAGCAATTAAAAAAGATGGAAGTTATCAAATTATTTCCAAAAGATGAAAGAAAATATTTGGCAATTACCTATCGATATGGTTTGAGTGTGAATCCTGAGCCAAAAACACTTCGAAATTTATCAGAAGAAGATGTAGCTTTTATGATTGCGGCTCATGAATTTGGTCATATTATTAATACAGAATGGCATGATAAATCACTTCGATACTGTAATCAATTATATTCACAAACAAGAGTTCAAGGAATTCTTCAAAATATGGGATTATCCGATGTTGGTTATTTAAAAGATGGATTTTGTTTATTAGATGAGGGGATTAGTCAAGAAGTAGCTGAAATCTTAACTTACGATCGAAAAAAACAGAGTAGACCTCTTTCTGAATTTCGAAATAATATTGAAATCTTTAATTATCAACCTTATAAAACAAATTTTAATTTATATGGAGAATTTCAAGAACCAGTCGCTCGCTTTGCGAGAACTCTTAATTTTTTACATTGTTCTCCACAGGATAGTGATGATGAAGTCTTAACGAAACTTGCGAGACAAGCATTTCGTGGAGATTTACTAGATAGAATTCAAATGGAATTAGAAATGAAACCAGATAAAATGGATAATTTTGTTATTCTTTTGGCTTCTTTAGGAAGAATCAAAAGAAGTACTTATGAAAAAGTAGGTTTAACTCCAGGAGACAGAAAGAATATCGTGGTGAATTCTTATTTATCTCCTCTACAAAAAATAACAGATCCTTATGTGAAATCTGGTAAATCGTGGTGATTTTATGACAAAAAAGATTATTAAAATCATGATTCTATTATTTTTTATGAGTATTATCTTTTCTTTTTCTATGGATTCAGGAGATGCTTCTTCGAAAAAGAGTCATTCTATGGTTTATTCTGTTTGTGAAATCGTTTTAGGTAGAAAACTAACAGATAAAGAAAAAGAATTATATGTTAAAAAATATGAGAAACCTATTCGAAAATGTGCTCATTTTACGTTATATTTTTTATTAGGAATTTCTTTTATTAGTCTTTTAAAAGAATTTGGACTCATTACCAAAAAGTCAGTGATCTATACAATTCTTTTTGTCTTTTTGTATGCTTGTAGTGATGAGATTCATCAATTATTAGTACAAGATCGAAGTGGACAAATTTTGGATGTTGTCTTAGATACATTTGGTGGATGTGTTTCTTCCGTTTTCTATTATTATTTATGGAGGAAGTTTTATGAACAAGAAAAAACAACTAGCTAAGAATACTTTAATTATTTTCTTTGGAAGAGTTTGTACTCAGTTAATTTCTTTCTTTTTACTTCCTTTATATACTTCTTATTTAGCTACTAAAGAATATGGAATTGTTGATTTAATTCAGACTTATGTTACGTTATTAGTACCAATTATTACATTAGAATTAGAGATGAGTATTTTCCGATATTTAATTGATTCTAGAAGTAATGAAAAAGATCAAAAGACTTTAATGAGTATTAATTTCTATATCTTAGGAATTAGTTTGACTATTTTTAGTATTCTCTATTTGATTGTTACTTGTTTTGTTTCCATTCCATTCCGGTTTTTAATATTATTTGATATTATTGTTTGTGTATTATCTGGTAATTTCCTACAGGTAGCGAGAGGATACGGAAGAACGATGGATTATTCCATTAGTTGTATCTTAACGGGGATCACAACCGTTGTTTCTAATATTTTTTTCATTTGTTTTGTTCATCTACAAGCAGAAGGAATGATTCTTTCTATGGCTCTTGCGAATGGAGTTTGTTCGTTGTATTTATTCCTTCGTTTAAAAATGTGGAAGAATGTTGACTTCAAATTAGTGGATCATGCTTTGATTAAAGATATGTATCGCTATTCGATTCCTTTAATTCCAAATGGGATTAGTTGGTGGGTAGTGAATGTGAGTGACCGTACGATTATTTCTTTTATTCTAGGTGCTAGTGCGAATGGTTTATATGCTATTAGTAATAAATTCCCAACGATTATTAGTAGTTTAACAGGTGTTTTTAATTTAAGTTGGAGTGAGAGTGCTGCATTACATATTAATGCTCCTGATCGAGATGAATTTTTCTCCGATATTATGAATACGGTGATGAAATTATTTACTTCTTTAGGAGTTGGAATGCTTGCTTGTATGCCATTTATCTTTCCATTTTTGATTGATGGAAAATATGCAGAAGCTTATCTTTATATTCCATTCTTGGTTTTAGGAGTCGTCTTCAATGTAGCTATCTGTTTATATAGTCAAGTATATCTCGCTAAGAAGTTATCGAAACAAGTTGCGGGAACTGCTATTTTAGGTGCAATCATTAATATTGTAATTAACTTATTATTTGTTAAAAAAATAGGTTTATATGCCGCAGCAGTATCTACTACCATTTCTTATTTTGTGATGATGGTATATCGTCATTTTGATTTAAAGAAGTATGTATCCATTCAATTAGAAAAAGGTTTTCTATTCAAGACACTTCTAATTTATTTCATTACAATCTTCTTATATTATCAAAATCAATTATCTCTTCATATTCTTAATTTTGTTATTGCTTGTCTCTATGCTTTTTTCTTAAATAAAAAATTCTTAAAGACAAGTGCTGAAACAATTCTTCATAAACTAAAAAAATCATAAAAACATATTTCAAATATGTTTTTTCTTTTCTTTACAAAATCTTTGTTTTTATATATAATTTCTATTGTAAGAGAGTGTTGTTATGTCAAAAATGGAGCGAAAAAGAAAAAAAGAAAAATTTCTTCGAAGAGAAACCTTTATGAAAAAAAGAGTTCTACTTTGGATTTTCGTAGTTCTAGTATTACTAGGAGTTTTTGGTGTTGCTTATTATCTTTTCTTTCCTCAAATTCTTTTAAAGGGAAAGAGAAATATGACTCTGAATTATTTAGAAGAATATAAAGAACCTGGTTATACTGCGAGAGCCTTTCGAAAAGATATTACTTCTAAAGTTAAAGTAACAGGAAAAGTAAATTCTAAAAAACTTGGTAATTATGAGATTCATTATAAAGTTTCTTCTGGTGCTTTTTCGAGAAAAACAACTAGACATGTATCTGTAAAAGATATCGAAAAACCAAAACTATCTATTGATAAAAGTGATGTTTATGTTTGTCCCAATACGGATTATGTTTTTGAAGAGGTTGTCGCAACGGATAATTATGATGGAGATCTTTCTGAAAAAATAGAAAAAGTATTATCCAAAGATAAAAAAATCGCAACTTACCGTGTAAAAGATAAAGCTGGTAATAAGAAAGAGATTCATAAAAACATTTATTATGAAGATCAAGAATCTCCTGTGATTACTTTAAATGGTTCTGAAGTGATGTATGCTTATTTAGGAGAAGGATTTCAAGATCCTGGAGTGAGTGTTTTAGATAATTGTGATGGAGATCTTTCTGCTCAAGTATCCGTAACGGGTGGAGTGGATACGAATACGTTAGGAGAATATACTCTTTCCTATGAGATTGCGGATTCGAGTGAAAATAAAGCCAGTCTTTCTCGTACTGTGATTGTTAGAGAGAGAAAAGGAATTGTCTATTTAACATTTGATGATGGACCAAATTGGGGTACGACAGATGCTATCTTAGATATATTGAAAGAAGAGGGTGTTAAAGCAACTTTCTTCGTTACCGGAAAAGGACCAGATGAGTTAATTAAAAGAGAATTTGATGAAGGTCATACGGTTGCGCTTCATACGAATTGTCATGATTATTCTTATGTATATTCTTCTGCTGATGCTTATTTTGATGATTTATATACAGTTCAAAATCGAGTAGAGAGAATTACTGGTCAAAAGAGTATGATTATTCGTTTTCCTGGAGGAAGTAGTAATACCGTGAGTCGAAAATATTCTGTTGGTATTATGTCATATTTAACACAAGAAGTATTAAATCGGGGATTTCGTTATTATGACTGGAATATTTCTAGTGGAGATGCTGGATCGACTACAGATCCAAATGGTGTCTATAGTAATGTTGTTTATAGTTTGAGAAATGATCGTGAAAATATGGTATTAATGCATGATATTAAAACGTATACGAGAGATGCTTTACGAAGTATTATTCGTTATGGCAAAGACAATGGTTATGTCTTTGATAAAATTACAATGGATACTGAAATGGTGAGACAAAGAGTAGGAAATTAAAAACATCAGAGGTGATGAATATGGGATTTTTTCAGCCAAGTATTTATCAAAAAACAATATTTGATATTAATTATAAAAAATTAAAAGAAGAAGGAATTCAATGCCTTATCTTTGATTTGGATAATACTTTGGGATTAATCTCTCATAGGAATTGTCCGGAGAACACCAAAGAATTAATTCAAAAATTAAAAAAAGATTTTACAGTTTTAATTAGTTCCAATAATACGAGAAGAAGATTAAGACCTTACTTAGAAGAATTAGGAATTGATGGGATTGCTTGGAGTATGAAACCATCGATTAAAGGATTACTTCAAATTAAACAGAAATATCATTTCTATAAGAAAGAAATGTGTATTATTGGAGATCAAATTGTCACAGATATCCTAGCGGGAAATCGATTTCATATTAAAACAATTTTAGTAGATCCTCTAGGAGAAAAAGATTTAAGAATTACAGGATTAAATCGAAAATTAGAAGAAAAGATTATTAAAAGATACGAAAAAAAGGGAATATTTGAAAGAGGAAAATATTATGGATAGTGAGAAAAGGTGTTTAGGTTGTGGTGTTTTACTGCAAGATCAAAATGTATTGCAGGAAGGATATACCACTAATTTAGAGAATGATATTTGTCAAAGATGTTTTCGAATGAAAAATTATGGAGAATATCAAGTTATTACAAAATCAAATGAAGAGTATTTAAATATCTTGAAGGAAGTAGCAGAAACAAAAGATTTAGTATTATATATTACGGACTTAGTTAATATTGAAAAGAACTTAGAAGAAGTACGTAATTTACTTCCTAATAAGATTATTCTAGTTTTAAATAAAAGAGATGTATTTCCTAAATCCGTGAAAGAACAAAAATTGATTCAATATCTTGATTCTAAGAATTTACATTTTGAAGAAGTAATTGTTGTATCGGTATCTAAGAATTATAATATTGATTATTTATTAAAGAGAATTAAGTTTTATCAAACCACAAAGAATGTATATGTTGTGGGTCATACTAATGCAGGAAAGAGTAGTTTGATTAATAAATTAATTGAGAATTATTCCAATAATACGCAGGAGTTAACGATGAGTCCATTACCATCTACTACATTGAATCCTGTTACGATTGAGTTAGATGAACACTTAACATTAATTGATACTCCTGGGTTAGTCGATACTGGTTCCATCTTGAATCAAGTGGATGAGAAGATGGTTAAAAAGATTGCGGTAAAGAAAGAGATTAAACCAAGAACTTATCAATTACGAAAGAATCAATCCATTATTATTGAAGATTTTATTCGAATTGATTATGTAGAAGGAGAGAAAAACAGTTTTACTTTGTTTATCTCGAATGACTTAAAAGTCAAAAGATTATTAAATTTTATTCACAATGATGAATTAAAAGATAAGAATCGTATTACTTATCATGTGGGATATGATGAAGATTTAGTTATTAGCGGACTTGGTTTTATTAAGATTGTGAATAAGGGAGTTATTGATTTATACATTGATAAAGATGTGGATTCTTTCTTGAGAAAGAGTTTAATTTAAAAATATTATTGTATATTTTAAAAAACCGTGGTATTCTTTCTTATATGATACTTATAAAAGAAGAATAGAGGTGTTATTGTGGAGAAAAATAGAAAAGTATTAATCTTTGTTATTTTAATTGCGATTATTGGTTTAGTGGGTTTTGGATTCTATAGTATTTCAAATTATTCAAAAGCAGCACCAGAAGAAGAGGAAGAAGTTGTGGAAGAAGAGGTAGAAGAACCTCAAACAACAATGAGTCATACAGAAATTCTTCAATCTAATTTAATTGATATTGGAGAAGATATTTATAAGAATAAGGAATATATGATTGATTTATATTTAAGTCAAAATGGAGCTTATTTTATTACGGTCAATCAATTAAGAGATAATTTTTCTTATGATGTATCATCTATTGTTGCGGAAGATGGAACAGCATGTGATTTAGAATTCTCTGGTATTTTTATTGATCCAAATGGTAAAATGGAAGGTCCTTATCAAAGAGATGGGGTACCTGTTATTCCAGTAATAGAAGGTTGCTAAATCTTTCCTTAGGGAAAGATTTTTTCTTTCTTGTGAAAAGAAGTTTTTTGGTTTATAATTTGAAATATAAGGTAGGTGTGTGATATGGATGAGGAAGATATCAAAAAAGTAGAAGAAACATTTCGTAATAATGAATTTAATAATGAAGAAGAAGATCAAGAAGATTTTAAACGGGTAGAAAAAATATCAAAAGATGAAGTTGTTTATCACGAAGAAAAAGAAAATACAGAAAGAGTAGAAGAAATCAAAGAAGTAAAAGTCGAAGAAATCCCTCCTATGGAACCAAAAGAGGAAGAAATTTCCATTCCTAAAGAATACAATAATGAAGAAGAGGATCAAGAAGAAATGGGAGAAGAAAAAGGTGGATTCTTCCAAAATAAAATGAATTATGTCATTATTGGTTTAGTCTTTATTATTCTTGTTTTAGTCGGTATCATTCTATTGGATTCTTTTTCAAAGAAAAATAGTAATCAATCAACAGGAGATAGTACTCAAGAAGCAACTCTTAGTAAGACAACAAAGAAGACTTCTACTTCTAAAGTAGATATTGCGAAAAGTGAATCTTATTTTATTAATGCTAATTATTTATATGTTATAAATAATAATAAGAATTATATTGCGAATCTCGATGGAAAAGTTCTTGCGGAAGAAGAGATGAATTGTACAAAACCAGATAGTAATCCATACTTATTATGTGAGGATAATAAATCTCGTTATGTAATTAAGAAAGTGGATAATGATGGTACGGTAGTAGATATTTATACAGAAACTAAAGGAGATCCTTCTCATAAAAAAATCTATGATGAAAATGGTAAATTCTTAGGAATTTATTCTGCTGGAAAAAAGGGAGGAATTCTTTCTCTTATTGATAGTAATTCTACTACGACAACTTCTTTAGAAGATGAATTCTTATATGTTTATAGTAAAGATAGTTCTAGTACGAAAACATTATATTATGGAAGATATGCTATTGTAACAAAAGATAAAGAGAGTTCTGATCAAAATTCTAGTAAAGGAAATTATGGATTATATGATCTTCAAGAGGATAAGTTATTAATTCCTTTAAAATATCAAGAATTAGCTCCTTTATTTGGAGATTATTATATTGCGACTCTTCAAGGAAAGAGTGGTATTGTTGATCGAAATAATAATGTAAAATTAGAGTTGAAGTATGATAAAGTAGGCTATTCTAATGGATTATATTTCACGGTACAAAATAATGTATTACGAGTATTAGATGCTAATTTCAAAGAATTAGATGTTCCTATCAAAAAGAGTTTTAATGATTTAACGGCTTTTTCTGACCGTGTAATTCTTCATCATGAAGCAGGATATTCGATTGTTGATCAAACAGGAAAACTAACAGATTATGACTTTACTTCTTTTGGAATCTATTATGGTTATTTACTTACTCAAAAAGGAAATATCATGACTCTTTATGATACTACTTTAAATAAGATGCAAGAATTTAATACCGATTCTTCTGGTTCCGTAGATTTAAATACTGCTGTTGTATTCCTAGAAGATAATTTAATTTTAAATGGTAAGAAATTATTTGATATTCCAAGTGGAAACTTCCAATATGAAGTAAAAGAATTAACGAGATCTTATCAAGGATATATGGTATTACTATCTATTCATGATAATAAAGTAGATGTTACCGTTACTTTAGATGATAAACCAGTAGGAAGTATTCAAGATGTTGATTGTATTGCTTTCTTACGAGCTGAGAATAATGGTATTGCGATTCGAAATGGTTATTTGATTGTTAGTATTGGAAATAAAAACTTAATCTTAAAAGATAAAAGA
>JAEEGL013404680.1_pt1 | contig 11376 bp, 8 predicted proteins | sample 9134231 | NCBI WGS metagenome assembly JAEEGL01 (sample SAMN16246548, study PRJNA631951) | gut metagenome | biome: gut microbiome; feature: rumen; material: fiber-attached | host: Bos | place: Iran: Karaj | collected 2018-10
ATTCCGGCAGCTATGGGAATATTCTTGGTAAGCTTTATAAGAACACCGTCCTTGATACAGTACTTATCCATGAGAATCCTGCAGGCTTTATAAATAAGATTGTCCTCTCCCAGTGAAAGATCGGGATCATTGGTTGCGATGATCTTTATCTCAGGTTTTCCCGCTGCATCGCACTGATTTTTTGAATCACCGCTTACTTCTTCAATCTTCTCAAATGAAAGAGTGTCATAAATATCAACCGACTGCATTATCATCTTCACCATATGATATCCATCATCTCTTCTTCCGATGATGTCCAGTCCAAGATTAACTTTTCCGTATGCTTTATATTCTACCATTTTGTCTTTACTCACCTTTTATCCGGTTCTGTATACAATATACATTTTATGTTTTATTATTATAATTTGCAACTTAATTTATCAAAGAAAAACAGCCTGTGTTCAGCTTATTTACTTACTTTTTGCCGCTTCTTACCGAGTAGCCGCACCTGATATCGTGAAGTATTTCAGCAACATGCTTTTCCTCGATTATTTCATAAGGTGCTATGATCGGAATTCCGGGCGGATAAACATATATATAATCCGTCACTCTTCTTCCCACAGCATCCTTTATCTGAAAGCTGCCTTCAGATGTATCGACCATGAAAATTTCTTCAGAGCCGCTGCCTGATTCATCTGATTCATTATCAACTAATTCATCCAAAATCCTTAGACTTTCAATAAGCCTGTCAAAATCTTCGTCTCTATCCATTACAGTTGAAATGAATACCAGATAATCATTTCCTGCCATCTCAACCACAACACCTGTTTTTTCTTCAAGAAGTTCGGATGCTTTCTTTCCCGTAACTCCCTTTACAAAAATCACAAGTCTTGTAAGATCACCGGCACCAAACAGTCTGAGATTCCTAAATGATGATTCTCTAAATTTATCTCTAAATCGTCTTATCCTATCAAAATGCTTTATAAATTCATTTCTGTTTTCATCGCACCAGGCAATGCATTTTTCCATCGCCTGAAGGAATATATAAGAAGGTGAACTTGTCTGAAATATCCTTAAATATCTCTCAACCTTTTCAGCGATTTCTTCTTTCCCAAAGCCTTTTACTCCTGCGTTTTCAGCAATATGTAAAACCGCAGTCTGCGTATAACAAGGCAGGGTTTTATGAAGACTCTGAATAACTATATCCGCTCCTTTATATAAAGCGCTTCTCGGGTAGAGAGCGGTACTGTCTCCGTCATCATTTGCTGCATTTTTCTTACTGCAGCCGGTATTTTTACTCACAACCGTTACATCGCTGTTCTCACCGCAGCCGGTATTTTTACTCGCAACCGTTACATCGCTGTTCTCACCGCAGCCCTCTTCTTCGTAAAAAGGAAAATGTGCACCATGCGCTTCATCAACTATCAGTGGAATATTATATTCATGAAGGCATTCACTGATTTTCTCTATATCAGAAATTATACCTTCATATGTCGGCGACGTGATGATACAACATTTAATATCAAGATATGAATTCTTCTCTATCGCACTTCTTATATCTTCTGCATCAATCTGTCCGTCTATACTTATCTCATCCGAAACCCGCGGATAGATATATACCGGTTTCACACCTGATAAGATTAAAGAATTAAATACCGATTTATGACAATTTCTGGCTATCATAATGGCTTTTTCTTTAGCCGATTCTTTACCATTTTTACCGGTACCTTTGTGCATCCCTTCAAGACAGGCAAATATAGAAGCAAGATTACCTGATGTGGAACCATTAACAAGATAATATGATTTAAAGGATTTATATACCTTTGTCATTTCATCCATCGACTGCTTTATCATCTCTTCAGGATGATGAAGATCGTCCATTCCGGGAACCTCAGTCAGGTCATGTCCGAATGCATCACTGTGGAAATCATTTCCCCAAGGTGCTGCCTTTCTCTTATGTCCCGGCATATGCCACGGTATCTTATTATGCCCTTCTTCATCAGGACTTTTACTACTTTCCGCCGAAGGATCAGAATAATTTAAATATTTATTTATCGCATCATTTATATATTCTTTCATTCTGCCACTTGAATCTTTACTTTACAGATTGATTGCTTCAAGTATAACCTTTGCCATATAATCGAGCTTTTCCCTGGTCATTCCCGGATAAACACCTACCCAGAAACTTCTGTCCATTATAAGGTCTGTATTTGTAAGATCTCCCACAACGCGGAATCCCTTTCCTTCTTTACGCATTTCATCAAAGCAAGGATGCTTGATAAGATTTCCTGCAAAGAGCATTCTTGTCTGAACATTTTTTGATTCAATATATGGAACAACTTTCTTTCTATCTACTCCATCGCGGCATGTAACAATAAAACCGAACCAGCAAGGATCCGAATTTTCCTCCGCAACAGGTAATATAAGCTTCTCTTCAGCTCCGCCATTTGCAAGCTTTTCATACAGATATTTGAAATTCTCTCTTCTCTTTTCAGCAAACTGAGGGAACTTCTCTAACTGAGCAACACCTACAGCTGCCTGCATATCTGTGGCCTTAAGATTATATCCGAAATGTGAATAAACATATTTATGATCGTAGCCCTTAGGGAGTTCGCCATATGTTCCATCATATCTATGTCCGCAAAAATTATCATGACCCGGAGGACAGATACAATCACGTCCCCAATCACGCATAGATCTGATAATCTTATGAAGCAGTGGGTTATTGGTATAAACCGCACCGCCTTCTCCCATGGTCATATGATGTGGCGGATAAAATGAAGATGTACCGATATCACCTATAGTACCAGTCTGCTTTGTCTCGCCATCTATAGTATAGAGTGAACCGAGGGAATCGCAGTTATCTTCAACAAGCCAAAGTCCGTGTTTATCACAGAAATCCTTCACCTTTTTGATATTGAATGGATTTCCTAATGTATGAGCCATCATTACAGCTTTGGTCTTTTCTGTATATGCTTCTTCAAGAAGATCGGTCTTTATGCTGTATCCCGGTATCTCAACATCGATAAATACAGGAACACATCCATACTGGATTATAGGATTAACTGTTGTCGGAAAACCTGCAGCAACAGTTATAACTTCATCCCCCGGACGAAGAGCTCTTTCACCTAAAAGCGGTGAAGTGAGAGCTGCAAATGCACAAAGGTTTGCACTTGATCCCGAGTTAACAAGACTTACAAATCTTACCCCGAGATATTCGGCAAATTTCTTCTCAAATTCTTCCGTATATCTTCCTGCTGTGAGCCAGAATTCAAGGGCCGAATCAACAAGATTCACCATTTCCTTTTCATCATAAACTCTGCTTGCATAAGGTACTCTGTCGCCTTCTTTAAAATTCTCATCTTTTTCCTGTTGTTTCTTTAAATGAAATTCTCTGGCATATTCTGCAACCTTCTCAAGAATCTCTTTTCTCATTTCTTCTTCGCGCACAGATTATTCCTCCGTATATATAAATATTCATAGTTTCATTTTTGCATTATATTTATGGGCACTCACCCACTTATATCTTATCATATTACAGGACTTTTCCCTACAGTTTTTTTTATAATTTCACCTTGAATCAAGTTTTTCCAAATGCTGATCACATCCGGTTAAATATATATTTTTATGTGGGAACTTTAGCTTAGATATAGTATAATGATAAATAGTTTTTTACTATAGACGGATATCAGTTTTCAAACAAAAAATGAGGTGAACTCTAATGTCAGATATATTAGATTTTTATAAAGGAAAAAAGGTCCTTATCACAGGACATACAGGCTTTAAAGGTTCATGGCTTACAAGAATCCTTGTTAAAGCCGGTGCAATAGTAACAGGATATTCTTTAGATGCTCCAACAAAGCCAAACTTATTTGATCTTGCCGATATAGCCGATAAGATCGACCACGTAATCGGAGATATCAGAGATCTTGAGCATATATCAGCGGTTTTTGATAAGGCTGAACCTGAGATAGTATTCCATCTTGCAGCTCAGCCAATCGTAAGAGAATCCTATAAAGACCCTGTCGGAACCTATGCTACAAATGTAATGGGAACAGTAAATATCTGCGAATGCGTGAGAAATCATCCTTCAGTAAGATCATTTCTCAATGTCACAACAGATAAAGTATATAAAAATAATGAGTGGGTTTGGGGATATAGAGAAAATGAACCTCTCGATGGTTTCGATCCTTATTCAAACAGTAAATCATGTTCTGAACTTGTTACTCACAGCTACATCAATTCATTTTATGACAGCGAAGTATTAAGAGTATCAACAGCAAGAGCGGGAAATGTTATCGGCGGCGGTGATTTCGCAGTAGACAGGATCATCCCTGATTGTGTCAGAGCGGCCGAAGCAAAGAAGAATATTATCGTTAGAAATCCTTATTCAACACGTCCTTTCCAACATGTCATCGAGCCACTTGCAGCATATCTCATGATTGCAAAGGCACAGTTTGAAGATAAGAAATATGCAGGTTTCTACAATGTTGGCCCTGATGAAAAGGACTGTGTTACAACCGGAAATCTTGTTGATATTTTCTGTGAAAAATGGGGCGAAGGATTAAGCTGGGAGAACCGTTCCGATAACGGACCCCACGAAGCAACATTCTTAAAACTCGATTGTTCATTACTTAAAAATACATTCGGATGGCAGCCGAAATGGGGCATACAAGAAGCCATCAATAAGACAGTCGAATGGACAAAGATCTATCTTAGCGGTGATGATATACCAAGTGAGATGGATAGAGAAATCGGTGAATTCTTTAATTAGAATTCACCGATTCTTTTATTTAATCCTCTGCTAAAATTTTATTCTTAGTAGCGATCATCGCTACGATATATCCTATAAGCAGAACTATACTGAGTACTGATAAAACTCCGAGATATAAGAATGTCGCACCTCTGATACCATTTTTGCTGACTGCATTATCAACAAATAAATATGCACTGATCGCAGCTATTATATGTCCCATGAGTATCATCTTCTGTCGTCTCATGATAGTAAGAAAACTGCTTATGACGCTTACAAGACCAAGGAGACCGCTGCATACAACTATTATCATAAGGTTAAATCTCTGTCCCGGAAGACTTGTATTATAGAGAAGTGATATTACAGGTATTCCCAGGAAGTATGCACATACCATACCGAATAATGTAATGCCTATATTGAATAAAGTGATCTTCAGGAAATTTGAATGAAACTTTTTCAACTCCTTATCATTCCACAGGCATGAATATTTATAATATATCGGATTTAATATAACCTGTATCAAAAGGCTTACTATAAATATCGGCATTTGGATATAGTTAAATGTATTAACCGAAGCGGGATCCATATATTTATCAATAGCATCCTTTGGAACCGTGCTTATAAACTGTGTGATAAATCCTACAAGTGCAAGTGGCAGTGTCGCAAAAAATATCTTTCTGATATTTAACATTTTTACATCAGTTTTAGTTTTTTCCCTGTATTCCGGAATAATATTCTTTGTAATCGCGATACACCAGAAAAGTAAAAAGAAATTGAAACCTGCTGCTACCGCATATGATATGAGAAGATCATTTGTTATGAATATCATGATAAGTAAAACTATCAAGGAAATGACCATTCTTGTTACCATTGCTTTACTTGCTATATCCAATCTGCCTTCTTTTTGATACTCACCAAAGTAAACGTCTTCCCAAGAATCAGGAACTCTGTAAAGACATATAAGCAGAAGAATTATCATTTTATACATCGTAAAACTTCTGTCAAACGTCATATAAATGATATATCCTCCCGCGGACAGCATCATTGCAATTGTACACATCAGCCTGAATACTCTATATTCGCTGAAACTGAATTCTCTTTTAACATCTGAAACCTGGTATCCTCTTGTACCGAATTTTCCGATTGTCAGAAATAGATTTGAATATGTATTGCCCAGGGTGAAAAATGACATCGCTGCCCCCTTAGCTCCCATGAGTCTTGAAATGATCATCATAAGAAGAACCGGCTGTATAGCAAGGTTTGCGCAAGCTACCAAGTTCCATAAGCCGGCTGATCGAGAAACATCTTTTGATTCTGTTATAAATTTTCTAAGTAATTTCATGTGTATAAATTTTCCCCTTAAACATCAACAACTTCAACCTTGTCTGTTGCTGCAAGCTTCACTACTGAATCAAATTCTTTCTGATATTCTTTATACATTATACTTGGATCATAACGTAACATCTTTATCTTCTTTTCTTTAGGGACATTCATTATCATAGTAGAAGGGATAGTAAAGATTATATCCGTCTCATCATCTATAAGGCTATAGAATAATTCACCCGGAACCATTCGATTGATGATAGAAAGATTAACCACGTCACTCTTATAATCATAACTATCCCGAGGATGAGTCTTGATATAAACCTTCTCGCCCTTATATTCTTTTTCAAGCCATCTGAGGAAACTGTGAATATCATCATTTTTCTTGGTGCTGGCAGTAATTCCGCCGAAAACAACAGCTTTTCCTTCAAGCTTTTCGACCTCATATACATCTGCAACCAGCTTCCTGTACCTCGGTAAAATCTCAGGATCGTTATATAATTTTCTTATTTCTTTGAAATTTTTCTCTGAAAGATTATCCGGATTAGATGCATACTTGATTGCATATTCATTCAGCTTAAAATTCCTCTTACCTATACTGTTAAGCAAATGCATATAGAAGAACATATTTGCTGCTAAATTTACAGGGAACTTATAATGAAATGAAATATTAACATAATCCCAGCTTCCGTCTTCAAGTATTATGATCGGAGCTTTTTTATGCTGATGCATGAAGGCACACCCAAGCATAGAGAAAGAATTCTCCGGACAATATAACTGATAATCATTTTGACCTACTACGTCGATAATGAATTTATCAAAATACTTCTGTTTTCTGAATGTAATATAATGTATTCCAAGCTTCATAAAAGCTTTGATCTTTGCGCCCATAGATGAATCAAGTGTTGACTCATCGCAGATATAGACCTTCTTGAAAAGTCCACTCATCTCGCACCTTTTTGCAAGGTCTTCCATTGCTTCCGGAGTTCCGTCCACATAACGAACTACCACATCCCAATCATATTCAGGATGTGTAAGTACAACCCATATAAGCTGTAAAAATCTGTATGGTCCGGTAACTTCACCAATAGCACGTTTCTTCATCTTTTCTCCCGCGATTCACCGGCCCATATAAACCGGTTATCTTTCTATATTATGACTGCTCAGCCTTTAATGCTTCCACAGTCTTCCTGATTCCTTCTTTAAAATCCGTTTTAGGTTTCCATCCCGTATCAGCAGTAATTTCACTAATATCTGCAACAAGGTGCATAGGCTGATGTGGATAATAAGGTATTTCTCCAAATAACGGTTCAAGGGACGGATCTATGATATCTCTTATATCGCAAACATATTCCGATAACCTTCTTCCGTTGCCGCTTCCCAAAGGATAAATTTTTCCGTCTACATCCGACTCAGCCAGGCTAAGTATCGCCTCAGCTGCATCATCACAATACAGATAATCCCATATCTGCTCACATTTCGTAAGTTTTGGCTGTCTTCCTTCCATGAACTCATTTATCAGATAAGAAATAAGAGTATTCTTTCCGTCTCCCGGTCCGAATATACTTAATATTCTTACCCATGCAAACCTGATATCATTCTGTTTGCAGTAAATAGCAGCAAGCTTTCCCGCTGCAAACTTTGAAATACCGTATCCGCTTTCCGGATTAACCTTTAGTGATGTTGTAAGATCCACTTCACTTGGTCCATACTCTGCCTGTGAACCTGCACCGATGAACATCCTGCATCCCATTCTTTTAGCCAGCTTTGCAGCGGAAATGGTATGCCCGATATTTCTAAATTGAACCTCTGCATCATCACGACTTGCACCGAAGGTCTTCTCCCAGGCAAGATGTATGAAAAAATCAGCTTTGATATCCGTTTCAAGTGAATCATATTCATTCACGCTACACTCAATGATCCTGACATTTTCCATCTTTTCAATATGTTCTTTTCTGCTTGAGCCCGGATTGATCAGACATATGATCTCATGCTTTTTTTCTATTCCCATTCTTGCTATAGCAAGACCTATCATTCCGGTAGCACCTGTGAGAACTATCTTCATAATTACTCCTATTTAACGGACTCGACCTGCTTTGTTAATCTCTCGATTCTTGCAGCGTCCTCTGTTGCCATAGCTGTATAATAAGCCGATTTAAATTTCAGATAATCCAGCTCAAATGATAAGGCAGTAGTAATTGCTTTCTTCAGAAATTCCGGATTATCATTCTTTGAAATAACAACTTTTCTCGTCTCAAATCTATCTATAAACGGATTCATACGAATGACAAAAGGAATTGATTCTATACCGATATTTCCTCCGAAATTCGTGATAAGTCCTCTCGACTTTGCCTTCTCACAAAATTCTTTTGTAGCATTAAATACAGGCTCTGTCTCTATGTCCTTCTTTTCTATATCCATAGATGCTGAAAGATCGCTTCTTCCGACAGTAACACCTGTCAAAAATCCTTTTCCTTCATCAAGGATGTCATCGAAATTCTGAAGGCAGGTCTTTGTTTCAGCATTGATGATTCTTTCAATTGAGAAATTATCATTTTCAGCTTCTTTATAAACCTTTTTGACTGCCCCCTTAAATTTCTTCATGGCAAATGGTGTCTCGATCATAGGTGCCATAACACCTGTTGCGTCAAGGAGTTTGCACTGATCAAGATCATGAACCGCCTCACATCCGCCTATTTTTATGATAAGACCAAGTCCTACTTCTTCAACAAAATCACGAAGCATAATGAGCTCGTCTTTTCTTGAACCTTCTGCCTCGAATTCAGCTTTTATAGACACTACCCCGTAATCCTGTTTAAGTGCCTTTAAATCATCCACTATACGATGTTTTAAGTTCATCCCATAACCTCCGCCTATACTTCATCAACCATTGGAACGATCATGATCTTCTCAAGTTCTTCTCTAGGAAGAAATGGAGCAAGATCCTCAAGCGGTGGACTGACAAGAGTTCCGTCAGGAAGCTTCTTAGCCGAACTCTTTGGCTCCCATCTCTGTACGGTATCCGTAAATATTTCCACAAATACCGGTCCTTCCATTCCATTAACTTTATCTATCGTTTCCATCATTTCTTTATTTGAATGAGCTTCAAAATATTTATATCCGAAAGCTTCAGCTATCTTCTTAAATTCAGGGAATGAAAGATCTCCTGATTCAGGTCCGATACCAACCTTCGAATGCTCACTGAAAAGATTGGACTGAGTGATTCTGATCGAATGATAACCTGAATTATTGATAAGGTAGATCTTTATCGGAAGCCTGTTTGTTATGATGGTCTGTAATTCCTGAAGATTCATCATTATAGATCCGTCACCCTCAAGGCAGATAGTCTCTTTTCTGCCTGCTCCAAGACAGGTTCCTATGGCAGCCGGAAGACCGTAACCCATACTTGCAATAGCACTGTTGTTGGCCATCCTGCTTCCCTTCTTGATCTCATAAGCCTGGTTTCCTACTACACAGCAGGCACCGTTAGATACTGCTGTATAAGAATTCTCAGGTAAACTATGACTTAAATATTTGATAAAGGCATAAACATTCGCTGTTGAACCATTTTCTTCCCACTGTTCAGGTCTGACAACCGGATAATCTTTCTTCCATGACTGACAGATCTTATTCCAGTCCTCATGTATATTTATAGATGATTCGATCGTTTTATCCATTTTAAGAAGGAAATCCTTAGCATCTGCCCAGATAGGAAGGTCAACATGTATAGTATGTTTCTTCATCTCGGCTTTATCTATATCAACCATGATAACCTTTGCATGTCTTGCCCAGGTTTCCCAGTTGTATCCTACCTGTCTGATGGATATTCTTGTACCGATCGCAACTATAAGATCTGAATTCTGAATTGCCCAGTTTCCGGCTCTGTCGCCCATATTTCCGGCACGACCTACATAAAGATCATTATCATCTTCAATGAGATCCACCGCGTTCCAATATGTTACGACCGGAATATTAAGCTTCTCGATAACTTTCCTGAAACTGTCATATCCGCCGGAAAGTCTAATTCCGTAACCTGCATATAATACAGGTCTCTTTGCTTTTTTTACAGCTTCTAAAACTTCATTTATCGTATCAACAGATACTTCAGGCGGAAGATAAGCATCATCTTCCTTCTTTGTTTCATAATTCTCGCCGTCAAATTCAATAACATCAGAATCATTATCCTGATAACCGATAAGGTCATCCGTCTCGATCATCATACCCTGATAATTTACCGGTATATCGATCCATACAGGTCCCGGTCTGCCTGTTGTTGCAAGATGAAATGCTCTCTCAAGATGGTATCTTATAGTGAGCGGATTTTCGATCATAACAGCATATTTTGTCATTGCGCCCACAGCCTTTGTGATATCGAATTCCTGATCACCTACAGCTCTTAGAACTTCTCCGTCGGTAAACCTTGCGGTATATCTGGCAGTAGTATCATATCTCACCTGTCCGCTGATGATCATCATCGGTAAAGAATCCAGCCATCCGCATGCTACACCTGTTATAGCATTTGTTCCGCCGGGTCCTGTAGTTACACAAACCGCTGCGATTTTATTGTCAATTCTCGCATAAGCTTCTGCTGCAATAGCACACGCCTGCTCATGATGGTTATAAGTCACATGCAATCCCTCATGATGTCCGAAGGCATCATTTAAATGCATCGCTCCACCGCCTACAACACTGAATATATCTTTAATTCCGTGCGAAACAAGAAAGTCCGCAACGTAATCAGCAAGTCTAATCTTCATTTCCTTCACCACTTACATTTTTATCTGAAATGTTTTCTTTTTCCGTTTTTTCTTTACTATCCTTATCATTCTCGAAATTCAAACGTTCTTCCTCTATAACAAGGGGTCGGTTCATTATTCGTTTATTGATGCTCATTACATATTCTCCAAGGAAACCTATGAAGAACATCTGCATAGAACTGAATATACAAACCGCTATAAGGATAGGCGCCATACCGGCAACAAATCTGTCCCAATAATAAAGCTTTAAGATCAGATAAATAAGGCCGATGGTCATACTTGCAATAGCAAATAAAAATCCAAGGAATGTCGCAACTCTCAGTCCACCTTTGGTATAAGATGTAAAACTGAGCATGGCAGCATCATAAAGAGAGTAGAAATTATTATGTGTTTTTCCTGCTCTTCTTCTTTGCTGTTCATAAGGAATATCAACTCTCTTAAAACCAAGCTCCGCTACTATTCCTCGAATGAATGGCGTAGGATCCTTCAGGTCTCTCAGTACATTTACGAAACTCTTATCATAAAGACCAAATCCCGTAAAGTGCTCAATCTGTTCAACTTCAG
>JAEEGL017369556.1_pt1 | contig 11376 bp, 14 predicted proteins | sample 9134231 | NCBI WGS metagenome assembly JAEEGL01 (sample SAMN16246548, study PRJNA631951) | gut metagenome | biome: gut microbiome; feature: rumen; material: fiber-attached | host: Bos | place: Iran: Karaj | collected 2018-10
ATTGAAAAGGGTTATACAAATAATAAGAACCCTTTCGCCAATAGGCATCTTGGAAGTTCTAAAAGAGCAAAGGCTGCATTATCAAAAGAGGAAATGAAAACCCTCAGAGATTATCAGCCCAAGGACAAGTTAGAAGAAATGGGGATAGATTTCTTTCTACTTACATACCATTGCAACGGAGCCAATCTTGGAGACATTCTTCTATTCCGGAATTCCGATATAGAGGATGGAACGCTTTCCTTCATACGGAGAAAGACACAGAAATCGAACATCGAGCCTATCCAAATTAAACTTACATCTGTTGCGATTACTCTGTTTAATAAATACGGAAAGATATCAGCTGAGACACCCAACTCGTTACTTCTGCCATATCTATCCCATGCAACCTCTGAGAGGAATCAGGAAAACATCATTAAAAGAGTCAATAGAAAAGTCAACGCCGGATTAAAGAGAATCTGCGATGCACTCGGTTGGCGCAAGATTACCACCTACAATGCTCGCCACACATTTGCAACGAGATTGAGAGACGAGAGTGTACCAATAGAACAAATCCAAAAGCTACTCGGTCATAGTAGCATCTTAACCACTCAGACCTATCTTGGCATGCTATCAACAGACATCCTTGACAAGACCAAGAATATTCTTGAGTCCTTGGATAGCGAGTAGCACGGTTTTTAACCTGTGGTTCAGGCAACAACTTTAAGGATATTTGGCACCAGCAACACACATAATATTGTGCTGAAAATCGGCATAATAGCATCACTGTAACCCTCTTTCCATATCTATTATTAGTTAGAATAGAGGGATGGCAGTCCGTCCGGCGTCCGGTTCACAAAAAAATTTTCATTTTTTCAGACTGAACTTGATAAACTTTCTATACTGACTATATTTATTTAGAAATAACATTATAAATATAGACTGATTATGAAAAGAAAGTTTAGAGAAATGTCCGATGAGACAAAGGCTAAGATTAGCCAATCAATGAGAGGGAGGTCAATGAGCATGACCCATAAGGAACGCATCAGTTCAGGAATGAGAGACTATTGGAAGACAATACCTAATAAACCCATAAACACTGACAGCGATGACGAATGAAATACATGGTTTCAATATCGATATGCTTCGCATTTGCTTCGAAGCTGAAGATCCAGAATTGTTGGATAATTTGATGACACTTGAATTGGGCGAGAAGTGTGAATTCGATACGTTCTATTTAGTTCGGACTGAAGGACAATACTATGAGAATGTGTTTCAGATACGTTATGATGAATTGGGCCAGGACAAACTGTTTGGCGAGCTGCGATTTGGTTTGAATAGGAACAACGAAGAAGCCAATACACATACAAACGGCAAACGCAAGGCATGGATTGCAGTTGACAATCGTGTACTCTACAATGACGAAATTCATTACTTAGGGTATATCGCCGATGTGTTGGAGCTTGAATTCCATAATATCACGAGCCTCGACCTATGTCTCGACATGACAATGGACATAGCCAAGTATCTAAAGAGGTTGATACAGTGCAAGGAGTTAGGGGTAATCCTCAACGGAAAGAGAATCCGAGACCGGAAGCAAGATCGACCCGAGATCACCTACACCTATTCCGGCAACTTAAACCGCGTCAAATATCTTACCTTAAACATCAAACAAAAGAAAGCTATAAAGGATAAGAGCCGAGGTTTATGCCTCTCCGCTTACAACAAAAAAGCTGAGATAGAAAACAGTTCATCCAAGGATTACATTACCAACTTATACGGAGACCCAAAGAAGATACACCGATTAGAGGTTCACCTCAATAACGATGAGATAAAAGACCACTTCAATAGGACCAGAGAGATACTTGACATGGGAGCAATTTTCAACCAAAAAGTCCTGTTTCAGCTGTTCTATCACACCCTTGAAAGACTGATTCGATTTGAGCGCAACGGCAAAAAAATAGAATGGTGGGACATACTTGATAGGTCAATAACAAGCACCCCTCCCAATAGCAAGAAATCAAAGGGATAAGGCTTGAAATCAAATACTTATAGATTTGAAAAACGTGTTTTTATAAATGCGTTTTTCTATTTCAATAGACCATCATTTTTCAGAGAAGCTCTGACAGCATCATTGATATACCGGTTCTTGTTCAGGCCATGCGACCTGAGAACTTCATACAAGTCATTGTCAAGTTTCAAGCTCATAGCTGTGGTCGATATGCCAACAGGCTTACGACCGCTACCCTCACGCTTACCGCCTCTCTGTTTCTTTGTCGGTTCCATATTGCTCGTTTTTCCGGCAAAATTAGGACAAAGATTTGGGTATATACTCAAATCAAAGTTAAATAACGTTAAAGCCGTAAAGATTTTGATAAAAGTATATACTTGTTTCAAATTATAGTTGTATCTTTGCAGTGTAATAATTAAGCAACTACAAACCAACTAAACAAATACAGATATGAAACAGATTTCAAACATCAGCACAAGAGAGATTAGCCGCTACACTGTAAAGAACGTGGTAAAGAACAACAGCGATATGCTGACTGCCACATCAAAGGCTATCGAGTTAGAGACAATGAAGAAGCGCATGATGCGCGGCGAGGTCGTTAGGTTCGCTTATATGAAACTTAATGGCGAGGTTCGTATCGCAGTCGGAACGCTTCAAGAACAAGCAGTGAAAGCCAACACCGCCGGCACAGGTATCCCCAAGCGTTTCTTCGGCATGTTCGCTTACGTCGACCTCGAGAAGATGGATTGGAGAGGGTTCAAGGAAGAGCGTTTCATCGGCACTATTGAGAACTAACACGGAAGGGGGAGCAATCCCCTTTCCATTAGAATAGCGATATACGAACACCTATTAACATACATTAACGGCTATTACGCCTGACAAATGTTCGTTTCACACATGTAAAACAACAATATGGAAGCAAGGAAATTCGTCAGTTGGAGGAGGTGCAGCACCCAAAAGCAGGGCAAGAGCGGTTTGGGATTAGAGGCCCAGTTAAGCATCATCAATTACTTTGTCGCCGAGGCAAATGGAGAACTCATAGCTGATTATTATGAAGTCTATACCGGCAAAAATCTGCACGGCTGTATCGAGTTACAGAAGGCTATGAATTTTGCCAAGAAGAATGATGCAACATTGGTCATAGCCAAGTCAGACCGTTTCCGGAATCTTGAACAAGCATTGGAAGTATATCGTCTCATGGATGGCAACATCTATTTCTGTGACGTGCCGATGGCAGAGGACAGAGCCACCTACAAATTCATGCTTAGCTTGGGATGGTCATTGGCTGAGCGTGAAGCTGCTATCACCTCGTTAAGGACAAAGCAAGCGTTACAGGCAAAGAGAGACCGAGGCGAACGAATTGGCAATCCCAATGCAACAGTCACAAGCGACATGAGAGCCAATAGTATTGCAAGCCGGCGCAATGACGCCCGGCTGAACGAGAACAACCGGAAAGCATATAAACTCGTGGTTTCACTTTTGGACCAGAGCAAATCCCATGCCGAGATAGTTACAGAGCTGAATGACGGTGGTTATAAAACAGCTAATGGCAAAGAATGGCACACTGTTCAAGTCCAACGGCTGTTAGCTTTGTATGAATGAGTAGATCCGGAGAGCAAGAATTGATGATGACACAGAATTAGCTCAGATTAGAAAAAACGATGAGATATTGAGCGTCTTTCAAAGAAATTGCGTATATTTGCAACTGCATCCCGAAATGAGATGCAGACATATTGAAGAAAGCGCATTTCGCTTATTCTGACCCTGTGAACTTGGACACTTCACAATCGTAATATCAGAATAAAGGAAAGACGCTCTTCTTGGTGTTGTATTCGTGCTTTAACGAGATACAGCCAAGTGGAGTTAACACCCTTATCTGTATTACGAGGAGTCCAAGCCTTACAGGGCAGGTAAGGAGATGAAGACTCCACTTTTCTTTTGTATGCCTTTAATCAATCATATTATATCACGCATTTTGGGTCTTAAATGCAAACACAGTCAATCATTATGAACGATTTAAAATGTCCAAAATGTGGAAAGGTTTTTGATGACGCTCTCAGCTGCTGCCCAAACTGTGGATGTACCGCCAATGAAAGCTCATCTTCGGACAAAAGCAATGTATCCACAACAGACACAGGTTACTATCATGAAGAGACAATAAGGCACTATGGCGATGTAGTTCAGAGTTTGTCAAAAGTAATTGCCGGAATAATTGCCTTTATCACTGTTATTCTGTTTCTTTTCAGTCTATTCTCCGGAGCAGGAGAGGTCATTGGAATTGGTTTACTGATTTTAGCGTTTGGACTCCTTACAGCATGGTGTATTTTTGCAGGCGGAGTATTAACTAAAGCGTTCCTCTATGTCTATGCCAACATCTCAATCAATATTCACGAAATCAACATGAAAACCAAATAATCAAGGAATTATGGTACTCATTAAATTCATTATAAGCACAATAAAAGCATCTATTATTGATGCTATCAGCCTTGATGACGGAGCCAGTATTGGGAAGGCGAATATCAGCAAGAAGGGTCTTGCAACTTCAATCTATGGCATCATGTTCCTTGCGGTCATGCTTGCATCGTGTAGTCAAGGTGAATATCAGAGGCAATTAGTAGATGGGCACCCTGTGTATTCAGCAGAACTCGTCAAATTTGCCGAAAGAGGTGATACTGCTGCACAATGCGATTTGGGTGAATGTTACGTTAAAGGTTTTGGTGTTGCCGTCGATTATTCTTTAGCAGAGAGTTGGTTTCTCAAAGCAGCAGAGCAAGGTAGTCCAAGAGGGCAATATGATTTAGGCACTTGTTACGAATATGTTGAGCATAACCCTACAGAGGCGTTTCGATGGTATCGCAAAGCAGCAGAACAAGGTGATGCTTGGGGTCAATACCAATTATTTGTATGCTATGATAAAGGTATTGGTGTTGGATATAATCCAACCGAAGCAATCCGGTGGCTTCGCAAAGCAGCAGAGCAAGGACATGCGATTGCACAATTCAATATGGGTGGACGCTACGCAAATGGAGATGGGGTAGAGGAAGACTATACAGTGGCGGCAAATTGGTTTCGTAAATCAGCTGAACAGGGCTTTGCGAAAGCACAACTTGTCTTAGGAGAGTTTTATATGCGCGGTTATGGTGTTGACAAAGATTATTCCGAATCAGAACGTTGGCTTCGCAAAGCAGCTGAACAAGGCGAAGCGCGTGCAACAGAAGAGCTGAGAGATTTACAGATTTTACAACAATCGAATGATAACCTCTGAGTCGCTCTTTATGATGGTTGGAAGTATCGCTGAATGGATATTGGCGATAATGGCTATTGTTGCCGGTATCATCTCTTGGAAAGAATACAAGAGCCGTAAACAGAAAGAGAATAACAAGCTGCTATCTCAGCTGAATCGAAGGTACATCAATAACGAAGATATACAAACCGTCATCAGGTTTCTTTGAGTGATAGATCCGGATGATGTAAAACCAAGACCCTACCAAACAGAACTCTTTCTTCGTTTTTTTGAAGAATTAGGAGTTTATCTTCGGAACGACAATCTACCTAAAGACGATGTAATCAATTTCTTTGGCTTCTATCTTGAACAGATATACAAGACGGAACGGGGGAAGCAACTGTTAGCTGAAATCGATAATGAAGAAAGAGAGTGGAACTATCTAAAGGATTATAAAGAGAAGGTAGGGTTTCCTTACCGGTAACATCACTTGTACAACCTTCATATAGAGCACACAGCGGGAATGTCTTTATGGGGTTTCCGCTGTTTTTTTGGACCAGATATATTGCTCATTCTTTTGCCAATCTAATATGCTTTGCCTTGGTTTTACCCTAAAGCTGAAACCATATTCATATAATATAGTACCTTTGCAAATGATAGGAATATATTTGGCATGAACAGAATAGAAACATTACTCAGCGAATTGGGACAAGCATCAATGTGTCCCGAGAATTCATCGTATAACGGCATCACTGAAATTCAGTCATCAGAATCATACCGGATGAAGATAGAGAGCCTTTACTCTAATGCTGTTGCGGATTTATATGGGTTGAACGATTTCCAACGAGGAATAGTAATCAGCCGGATTAAGGAGGTAAGTGATTGTCAACTGTATTTTGATGTTCCTACAAAAGAGGCCGTCAACTCGCTGTTTCTTGATTTCAGCTCGTCACCCGAGGGCCAGCGTAATAAGTCCCTACTTGAAGACTACCGCTACTGCACATTTGTTTTGGAATGTGTCAACATACAAAAGGACTACCTTGAACTGTTTGCTTCACTACTCGTGCCTGAGGGAAATGAGGAGAAGGTACCAGGGAGTCAAACAGACAAAGAACATGACACACCAATGCAGACAGCTAAAAGCGGTCGTTATTTATCAGTGGATGATGTCGTACAGCAATATAGACTGCCCAAAAACAACATTAAAAGTCGCAAATGGAGAATAGAGAACGATTTTCCTCGCAAGGGATTTGACGAAATAAAGGGTGCAAAGAATTCCGTCAGCTTCAACCCGCAAGAGGTCGAGGATTGGATTAGAAACCATAAATAACAATGGGAATAAGACGGAAATGTTAGTCCTTTTGTTAGTCCTAAGCATGGATAATCAAAAGAAGAAGCACCCACAAAATAAATTGCAAGTGCTTGATTTTCAATATCGTGGTCCCACTTGGGCTTGAACCAAGGACTCCCTGATTATGAGTCAGGTGCTCTAACCAACTGAGCTATAGGACCGGCTTATGGGACGATGCATCCAAAGCGGCTGCAAAGATACAAAAACATTTGGGAACAGCCAATCACTTACTTCACTTTTTTCTCACAAAATGACACGTCAGGAGAATTTCTTTAGTTTGCCATACACCTCGATTGCAGACAAAATGCCAACATATATCCGTTTTGAGCGGAATATTGCCACCAAACACCGCCGAACCAAGCATTTTCACATTTTTTAAACATTAAAATAGTTTCCATTAAGGAAATAATTATTTAATTTGCGTGTGAAAAGTCGTAGGTATTCCGATTTATAATGTCGGATACTGAAAAGAAATGCTTTTATGGGGTAAATATAGTTTTCAAGTATTAGTAATTATGAGGGTCTCAGCAGTGATGCTTGGACCTTTTTTATTTGCGGACTCTGAACCACAGTAAGGATCGCTCGCTATGCCCACGACAAACCCAAGAAAATCATCAATAAAATTTGGCAATGATATAGAAGTTGATCTTGAAAGTATTCTTAAATGCGAATTACGCTAAATAGACGGATTACACGAAAGGAAATAATCTATTCGCAAAAAATTGATAAATTCGTATAATTCGCATTAGCCCCGCAGGGTTTGGCGCCAACTGCTATGTCGTTCCATAAAATTTCATTAGATTTCTTGCGGGCAATCAAGAAAAAACTTAGCGGCTTAGCGTGAGACCTGTTCCACCATCGCCATCAAGGTAATCACACCCTCGCGGCCCATGTTCATCATCAGGTCGAGGATGCTCATGCCGGCCTTGAAGCCGTCACTCCCTGGCCACATCTGGTAATAGGGCACATCGGCAATGGGCAGCGTGTCGGCCTTCTTCATGGCGATGCGGCCCCTCAGGTCAAGCACGTCTTCATCCACATCTGCCATTCCTGCCTGACCGGTGTAGCGGGTCGTCAATGGCAGGTCCATAAAGTCGACGATGACCTCGTGCAACTGGCTGTTGAACTCATGCAGGTAGCGCTGCGAGCCGTGAATGACGCGCGACAGGTCATCGGCGACATAGTCGAAGTAGGGCGAGCGCCCATAGGCCGAGTAGAGCGCGCCCCAGTGCAGGCGGCGCCAGTCGCCGTGCTCCGAGATGAGCACGTCGCGCAGGGGGGTCATCATGTTGTTGGTAGAGCCGACAAGGGGCACGGTGAGCGTCTGCACACCGTTGGGACCGTCGACGATGTAGCGGTGGTGGCTGTGGCGCAGGGGCAGGTGCCGCTCGTCCAGGTCAACGAGCAACACACCAGCCTGGAGGGCTGCCGCATAGCACCGCACACTGGCGGCACACATGCTGCCCATCATCACGGCCGACGATGTGTCAAGCATTACTTTTTGTCCGGGTTGGGCATCTTGAAGATGCGGTTCCAACGGATGCCACCATCAAGCAGCGTGTGGTCCTTGTCGAATGAGATGAGGATGATCGACGGGGTGCCCACGATGTGGTCCTCGGGCACAAAGCCCCAGTAGCGCGAGTCGAGCGAGTTGTCGCGGTTGTCGCCCTGCATCCAGTAGTAGTCCATCTTGAAGGTGTAACTCGTCGCGGGCTTGCCGTTAATCAGAATCTGGCCGTTCTTCACCTCCAGGTCATTGCCCTCATAGTTCTTGATGCAGCGCTCATACAGCGGCAGGTTCTGCAGCGTCAAGTTAATCTTGGCGCCCTTCTTGGGAATCCAGATGGGTCCATAGTTGGCGTGGGTCCAGCCATAATCCACACCGATGGGATAGGTCATCATGGTCTCACCGGCATCAGGCTGGATGCGCTGTATCATTTTCACCCAGGGCTTACCTCCAAGGGTCTTCTTCATCTCACCCGTGAGGGGGATGATATACTGGCTGCCGCTGCCGTGGCGGTCCTCAATGCTGATACCCAATTCCTCGAACAGGTCTTCACCGATGGGGGTGCCGTCGGTCTCGACATAGTAGAAGTACTGCACGTTCTTGGGCTGGGGCACGGCCTTGCCGTCGGCATAGACGATGCCGTCCTTGATTTCCAGCCGCTCACCGGGCAGGCCCAGGCAGCGCTTCACGTAGTTGTCGCGGCGGTCCACGGGACGGTAGATGATGTCACCGAACTGGTCCTTATTGTTGTTGACCACATCACGGCCATAGCGCAAGCACAGGCTGTAATAGTCCTCACTGCTGCCATACTTCAGCGCCACGGTGTCGCCAGCGGGGAAGTTAAACACCACGATGTCCATGCGCTCCACATTGCGCAGGCCTTTCAGGCGGTGATAGGACAACTGGGGTGTCTCGATATAGGACTTGCAGTTCAGGAAGGGCAAGGTGTTCTGGGCCAGCGGGAAGTGCAGCGGCGTCTGCGGCACGCGGGGGCCGTAGGTCACCTTGTTCACCCACAGGAAGTCACCCGTCAACAGTGATTTCTCAAGCGATGACGAGGGAATCTGGTAGTTCTGCCCCAGGAACAGGAACAGGAAATAGACCAGCACCAGGGCATAGACGATAGCATCGACCCAACTCATGAGCGTGCGTAGCGGGCCTTTCTTCATGCCCTTCCAGGCGCCCCAAGGGATGAACTGTGTCAGGTAGATGTCACCCAACAGCAGCAGACCGAGCAACAGCCAGGGGTTGCCCATCCACAGGGTCCACAGCACATAAACCAGCGCCACGATGCCGAAGCGCACCCAACGAGTCGTCTTCACGCGCCCCAGGCGCTCCTTCAAAGAACCGGTCTGACGTACGTATTCCTCTTCCTTCTTATCTTGATTATTTGCCATAATTATCCTATGTGAGAAAAAAGTTGCTGCGAAATTACTAAATAATGTGGAAAATGAACTATTTTTGCCCTATAAGAAACATTTTTTAGGATTAATTACGACACAAGTCATATGAAGATCAAGAAAATCATCGCCCCCGGCGAGACCATTATCTACAGGCCTAAACTCTCCAAATGGGCATACCTGCAATTGAGCCGGCTGGTGCGCAACCTGACGACGACCATCTTTGTAAGTGACAGGCGCTTCTTCCACAGCCACGGCTGGATTAACCGCCATGCCCACGAGATTGTCATCGGCAAGGTCGAGAGCATCCTGGTCGAGCAGAGTTTCTGGGGCCGCATCTGCAACTACGGCACCGTCAAGGTTTCGGGCACCGGCGCCGGCACCATCGTGCTGCGTTACATCAAGCGCCCGCTGGAATTCCAGCGCCAGTTGCGCGCCGCGCAGGGTGCCAACCCCGAGCCCGCCGCCAAAGCCTGATGCCACCGGCAAGGGCGACGCTATTGCTAACGATGACACCCCGAGAAACTTATGCCGATTATTGAAATCACATCGCTGGACCACCCTGGTGTGGAGGTGTACGGCACCTTGACCGAGGCGCAGTTGCGCAACCGCCTGGAGCCCGACAAGGGCATCTTCATCGCCGAGAGCCCCAAGGTAATCCATGTGGCCCTCGACGCGGGCTACGAGCCCCTGTCGCTGCTGTGCGAGCGCCGTCACATCACGGGCGACGCCGCCGGCATCATCGACCGCTGCGATGACATTCCCGTGTACACAGGCGAGCGCGACCTGCTGGCGGCCCTCACGGGCTACACGCTGACGCGCGGCGTGCTGTGCGCCATGCGCCGTCCCCTGCCCCGCCCCGCCAGTGACATCTGCCGCGGAGCCAGCCGTGTGGTGGTCATCGACGGCGTGACCGACACGACCAACATCGGTGCCATCTTCCGCTCGGCGGCAGCCCTGGGCATCGACGCGGTGCTGCTCACGCCAACGGCGTGTGACCCGCTCAACCGACGTGCCGTGCGCGTCTCGATGGGCTCGGTCTTCCTCGTTCCCTGGACCTGGATCGACCAGCCCGTCACGCCGCGACTCAACGCGCTGGGATTCAGCACAGCCGCCATGGCGCTTAGCGACGACTCCATCACCCTCGACGATCCCGTTCTCAAGCAGGTGTCGCGCCTGGCCCTGATTATGGGCACCGAGGGCGACGGCCTGTCACACGAGGCCATCACCGCGGCCAACCACGTCGTGCGCATCCCCATGCAACACGGCGTCGACTCGCTCAACGTCGCCGCTGCCGCCGCGGTCGCCTTCTGGGAACTGCGCAAAACCGATAACCGCCATTAACCTAAACTGCACAAAACAATGAAAAAGACGGCCGCTAAAAAGAAAAAAAACGATGTTAAGCAGGAAACGACCAGCATCGACAAGCCCAAAGCATCCCCTAAATTCAGGATTCCATCAAAACTGCGCGCCTGGATCAGAGAGTCACAATTCCTGGCCACCACGCTTTCGATCATACTGACCTTTGGAACGACAGGCCTGCTCGAGCATTGCCAGCGGATGAAGGACCGCGAGTTGTCGGCAATGATGGTGATGGGCAATATCGAGACATTCTCGCGCAAGGTGGAGACCATGTCCCAGAGCATGGCGCGCCGCGATTCCATCGCTACCTGGATGCTGAGCCTGCCGCAAGATTCGCTCGACAGGATTCCAGCCAGCGAAATGGTCGACTTGATCAACGAAATGGTTGCCGGCATCGAATTCTTGACCCACGACAAGACCGCCGAGAGCATCTTCAGCAGCAACATCGAGACATGGAAGAACATGCAGAAGTTCCAGTTTATTGACAATGTGGGCTCTTGTTTTTCTGAGATGAACGCCGATGAGAATTACTGGAAAGAATGGGTC
>JAEEGL010043515.1_pt1 | contig 11375 bp, 10 predicted proteins | sample 9134231 | NCBI WGS metagenome assembly JAEEGL01 (sample SAMN16246548, study PRJNA631951) | gut metagenome | biome: gut microbiome; feature: rumen; material: fiber-attached | host: Bos | place: Iran: Karaj | collected 2018-10
AAGACATGCCCTTTCCCAGCAGGCGCTGGCTAAAGTAGGATTGGCAAACCGAATGACGCACCGTCCTTCCGAAATGTCCGGCGGACAGCAGCAGCGTGTGGCCATCGCCCGAGCTATCGCACAGGCGCCGCCCGTGATTTTGGCCGATGAACCGACGGGTAACCTTGACTCCGCTTCCAGCCGTGAGATCCTGGGCATTTTAAAGGCTTTATATAAGGACGGCCGGACCGTCATCCTGATCACCCACGACAACGGCATTGCTGCCCAGGCGAAGCGGATCATCCGCATCATGGACGGAAAGATCGTTGAGGACCGGGAGAATCCTGACGCGGATCTGCAACCTAAGACAAAACCCGTTACTGTAACCGAACCAATTCCGGCAGCCGCGACTGAAACATCAATCGCAGATTCAACAAACAATACAGAAGCATAAATAGATGATCACATCACAGGGAGGCACTCACATGTCCGAGAATCAAACAACAGAAAATAAAAAAGGTTTTTTCAGAGCCTGGATGCTGATTCCCATCATCCTGGTCGTCATAGCGATCCCGACCATTCTGGGGACAGTCCTGAAAAACACCCTGTCAAAGGCAGCCGGAAAGGTGGGCACTCCCGTCACGGTAGAAACCGCCGTCAAAGGCAGTCTGACGCAGCAGGTGGAGATTTCCGGCACCATTGCAACAGAGGAAGAAAAAACCTACTACTCTCCTGTCAGTGCCGTCATTTCCAAATGTGATCTCAAAGCAGGCGATACGATCAAAAAGGGCGACATGCTGGTAGAATATGATATTGAAGATCTGCAAAAACAGCTCGAGGACGCACAGCTTCAGCAAAAAGCTTCCCTCATCGGTTCCGATATTGCGATCAAATCCGTCAACGTTTCGCAGCAAAAAGCTGCCGAAGCCGCAAAGAACTACGAAGAAGCTGAAGCCTACGTGGCACATTACAACGAAGTGGTGGGCAATCTCGCCTTCAAGCTTGGCGAAGCCAAGAAGGTCCAGGCAGATATTGCCACAGTAAAGGCCGAGATCGAGGAACTGACCAAAACTCTCAAAGCAGATCCCGAGGATAAAAAAGCTGCTAAAAAGCTGACCAAAAAGCAGGAAAAACTAAAAGAACTGAGCAAAACCTATGCAGAATATGATGTAGAGACCCTGACTGCCGCTTATGAACAGAACAGCGCTGACCTTGCCGAATACAAAGCATTGAAAGAACAATATAACGCAACGAAGGAAGCCGATCCGACAGCCGGCCTGCAGAAAGAACAACAGGCAGTCAATAAAGAGATCGCGCAAAAATCCACCGAGTCCATCGAAGAGGCCATCGCCGAAGCAGAAAAAGGCGTCAGCGCTGAGTTTACCGGTGTCGTGACTGCCAGCGCCGCTGCCGGGGGCATGGCGGTATCGGAAGGCATGCAGCTGTTCTCCGTAGCGGACACTTCCAAGATCAAGGTCGTTCTGCAGGTCGGAAAAAACGATCTTGAAAAGATCCAGTTAAACCAGAAAGCGATCATCAAAGTCGGCGACCGCGAATACAGCGGATATGTATCGGATATTGCAAGGATTGCTTCCACTTCAGCCAGCGGAACTATTTCGGTCGACGTTTCCGTTCATATCGACAACCCCGATGATTCCCTGATCTTTGGTACCGAAGCAAAAGTCACCATCGATACGGCCGAAAAGAAGGATATCATCCTCGTCCCCATGGTTTGCCTGAATTACGCGAGCGACAGCACCTTCTGCTATGTTGTCAGGGATAAGAAGCTTGAAAAAGTGACCGTAACCTGCGGTATCAGCAATGATGAACTGATTGAGATCACCAGCGGCATCAACGACGGTGATGAAGTAGTCCGGAATGTGACAAGCGATCTTACCGAAGGAATGGATGTCAATCCCATCCATGAATCTGAAGATAAAAAAGAAACCTCTGAAGAAAAGTGATAGGGATAAGCAAAAGGGATAAGTAATGACACAGATACTTGAATACATCAAAATGGCCCTGATGAATATCACGACCAATAAAGCCCGCTCCTTTCTGACCATGCTCGGCATTATCATCGGTATCTCATCCGTTATTTTGGTCATTTCCGTGGGTCAGACCATTTCCGGCGAAGTCAGCGGTTCCTTAAATGATCTCGGCGGCGGACAGCTGGTGTTTTACACCGGCGGTACCAGTTCAGGAATGGCAACACTGATCCAGCAGGATGAAGAAAATATCCAGTTCACCCAAAAAGATATGGCCGATATCCGCGAGAAGATCCCCCATGTCAAGGGCGCAACGAACCTTGATGAGAGTATCGGTACTGCCAGCGGTCCGAAGGAATCCGACGTCATGGCTTTTCTCTACTGCGGAAACGAGGCCCTGCAGTTTCAATACAAAGAGCCCATCATCAAAGGCCGGTATTTTAATCAGACCGATGTAGAAGCCGGCGCAAGAGTCTGTGTGATCAGAGAGTCAGGTGCCCTGACTTTATTCGGAAGCACGGATGTCATCGGAAACTCTTTCGAAGTGGAAATGTTCGGAAAAACCGTGGAATTCAAGATCATCGGGATCCGCCAGGATGCTGATTCCAACAAGATCATGAGCATGCTGATGGATTTCGAACAGGTTGAGATGGAATGCCCCGCCACTATCGTTTCCGATCTCTTCGGCTATGATTCCGATTCCTTCCAGATGTTTTATGTTTATACCGACGGACCGGAATATGCCAGCGAAGCCGCTTCCGCCATCCTGCGTTTCTTACGCACCAGATATCATGTTCCGGATGATTCCAACGCGATCCAGCTGCAGGACTTTAATGATTCCATGGGAGCCATCACCAAGATCATGGACTACATCACCGCTTTCATCGTGTTGGTGGCTGCTATTTCGCTGCTGGTCGGCGGTATCGGCGTTATGAATATCATGCTGGTATCCGTCACGGAACGCACCAGGGAGATCGGTATCCGCAAGGCCCTTGGCGCCAGGACGCGGTCCATCATGCTGCAGTTTTTGTTTGAATCTGCCATCATCACGCTGCTGGGCGGCATCATCGGCATCATCATCGGCGTTGCGGGCGCATCGATGGTCTGCAAGATCATCGGTTTTTCCGTCAGCATAAAGCCCACCGTGGTCATCCTGACTACTCTGTTTTCTTCAGCCGTGGGCATTTTCTTCGGAATCTACCCTGCACGCAAAGCTGCAAAGCTCAGCCCCATCGAAGCACTGAGAAGAGAGTAAGGAACTGTCAGGCATAATAAAAAGATTCATTGTTGGGCAGTTACCAAATTCGAAAGTTAAGGAAGCAAGGTCATATGAAAGAATTTGAAACAAATGATCAGGCAGACAATAAGACGGTATCGGAGAATAAGGCGACAACGACTGATGCACAATCTGCCGGAGAAAACGCCGCAGTAAAGGTTACACTTCCGGAGAATCCACTCTATGAGGTAGACGTCCACATGGATACAGCCGTGCTGTATGACTATATGCTGCGGCACACCTACACGACTCCCATGGGACTGACCGCCACCCTTCTCGGGATATTGGCGATCATGGTTTATTTTGCCAAAGGCGTCAGCGCCCTGTACCTGATCATGGGCATTATCATGATCGTCTACCTGCCCTGGAATCTCTTTTTGTCCGCGCGCAGACAGGCACTGACAAACGAAGCCTTCAAAAAACCGCTGCACTACGCCTTTGCGGAAGACGGTGTTTACATTTCCCAGGATGACACCGTACAGATGCAGTCCTGGGCAGATATGAAAAAAGCAATCTCCACATCCAAGAGCATCGTGATCTACACCGGCAAAGCCAGCGCCTCAGTTTTCCCGCGCAAGGATCTAGGCGACAATGTTTCCACACTGATCCAGATCATCTCGGCTCATATGCCGCCAAAAAAGGTACATATCAGACAGTAACCATATGGAACAGAAAAAAACACATTCCTACATCCGTTTTCTGATCCTCATCCTGGCCATCGCCGGGATGGTGGCTTTTCTTTGCCTGTTTGTCTCACCGGACTCCCTTTCTTTTCACAAACAATCTGCCGAGGTCACTGCAGATCCGGCACTCATCGCGCTTCGCGAGCAGCTGGCCGCAGGCCATACCATCATCCATGCCGGCGGTGCACTGATCGATTCCGAGGGAAATTCGCATCCCTATACCAATGCGCTCGAAACCCTGCCCCTGGCCTATGAGGCGGGCAACCGTTTCATCGAACTGGATTTTGCATATACCACGGACGGCAAGGCCGTCTGCCTTCACAAATGGGCGGACGGTTTTTATCCGGGTCAAAAAGACAAAAACGAAAGTGACGGCGAGCCGGTCCAGATGAGTTATGATCAATTCATGGCCGGCAGGATCGACGGGCTCTTCACACCCATGTGCCTTGATGATGTGCTTTCTTTCATGGAAACGCATGACGATATGTATCTGATCACTGACATTAAATCATACGAAAACGAAGTGACCGGTCAGACAACAGACGTGATCACGCTGTGTGAGGAAATTGCAAAAAAAGCGCCCCAGCTTTGCGACCGCGTCATCGTCCAGATCTATCACGAAAACGAATACGACCCTGTCCGGGAGCTTGGCTTTTCATCCATCATTTATACACTGTACGAACTGAGCAACGAGGAAAAACTCGATACGGATGAGCACCTTTCTTTTGCAAAAAGCCATCCGCTCCTGGCGGTCACTTTTCCCAAAAAGCTGCTCAAAAACGAAGACTTTCTTGCGCCCATGCTCACGGGCGATTTTCTGATGTTCACACATACGGTGGATGGAAAAAAGAAACAAAAGACTCTCGATCAGTACGGCATTGACGGCGTTTATACAAACGACATCACACCCTTATAGACTCTTCGCTTTTCTGCGCCTTCTTAAAAGATCCAGATAAAAATTCGTTCTGGCCGAATAGTAATACGGGCCGATCCACAGAAAACCGATCCCAAACGACACAAAACCAAGAATCGAAATCAGAGCAAAACTCACCAGCATCTTGAAATACCGCCACTTATTCCCATTCATCAGCAGGATACTGGCTTCCATGATCTGCCGCATATCTGCCTGCTCGGACTCAAGGAGTAAAAACAGTGCCGGCATATAGGTGATCTGCAGTGTGATGGCATTGATCAGAAACTGGATACCGAAAAGCACCAGAAAAATGATCCAGAACTTATATTGCGTGACCAGATAAAGGACTGACGTAATAAAGAAAGGAATTCCCCGGAAAATAACATGAAGGGTAATGAACAGTTCAATACGGATGATCTTGTCGGCATAATGAACAAACCCATGCCAGATATCCCGATAGGAGTGTTCTTTCCCTCTTGCAATATTCAGATACAGATAGTTTTGACCGACCAGAAAAATTCCTGAGATCAGGATCAGGATAAACTCAAACATACAAAAAAGGAACATCTGCAGATAACTGACAGAAGTTCCCATTTGCATCCGAAATAAACCTGAAACAGTCGTCAGGATAAAATCAGAGATCATATAAGCAAACACACAGCCGGGATAGTTTCCCAAAAGCTGTTTTCTCGCATTCGCTCTGACGATCGCATTCGCACCCGCTGTTTTCATACGGCTGCATCAAAGTTCATGCCGGCCAGCACCCCGGCATCAGCGCTCTTTCGCGCTTTTGTGTACGGATTGGATTCGTTGCTATAAGCGATCCTCGTATGTGTCACACCGCCCGCCACATAGGAACGGCCGCACTCCGGACAGATCGCCGTTTTCAACTGAACGGAAGCCTGCAATACCCTGCCTTCGCCTTTTGCCTGCTTTTCATAGGCATTTGCCACATGCTCACGCTCATGTCCCATGACAGCAGCCGCAGAAGCTGCCGGGTCGATATGGGTAGGCGACTGGAAAGAAACGTCCGATTCATCTGATCCGTCCTGGTACTTGCGCTCAGCACAGGTCTTGCATTCAGCCGGTGAAGATTTGCGTCCCGCCGCCTTGACAGTGGATGCACCGCTGTTCCTTATGGCTCCGACGCCCTGCGGACCGTCTGCCCCGGATACCTGACCCGTCGTCATACCAAGCCCGGTGCTGTATGGCATCATATATGCATTTGTCAATCCTCTGATTCCCAGTGGTGACATATGATCACTTCTTTCTATTTTCCGGCTCCCGTTACCTTGCCGGCCAGATCTTCCATTGAGATCCCATAACTTTGCATCATCATATCATCCATGGTCATGCCGTACATACTCTGCGCTGCTTCGTTGAGCTGTTTTCTGTACGCCGGTGAAAACAGGATCAACGCGATCATCGTGCCTGTGATCACACAGGAAAGAAACGCGCCGAGCAGTGAAGTGACAACACCTGCCTTCGGCATGATCTCCATCCGCATATCACCGCCCTTGGAAAGGATGGCAAACAGGATACTAAGTCCTGCGGCGGGAATGGCTATGAAACACAGGGGGCAGGTCATGATCGACAAAACCCCCAGACACATGGACGCTACCATAAATAAGTTACTCTTCATGGTTTCAATATAGCACGAAGAATCGATACTGTAAAGACAATTCCCTTTTCATTGACCGGCAGTTTTCCGCCCGGTCGTTTCATGCGGTCTTTACAGTGCTTACTGATTCTGCTTTTTGCTTTGTTTCATTTCCTTCTCAAGTTCTTCTTTCAGCAGTCTCGTCTTTTCCTTGGTGCGGGAGTTGACCGTCTTTGAGGAAATGAGTTCCGAGATCAGCCGCCCCGCCACCTCATAATCGTTGAACCGGATAGCAAGCGCAGCCAGCAGGTAATCGATGGTTGCTTCATCCATGCCGCACATGGGAAACGGCTCCGTTGATCTTGCCGTCAGAAAGCCGTCATAGGCGCTGCGCAGAAACTCTTCTTCTTCCCTGGTATAGGTCAGTTTCTTTTTTACATATGATCTGTCCATCTCCAGGTTTTCCAGCATCCCGCGAAGGAGCCAGCCGGTCTTCAGACAGATATAGGCTTTCTCGCTGGGCTTAGCCCTTTTCACAACAGCATTGGCCAGTACCAGTTTGTATCGTTCCAGCGCTTCATCATAAGTATAGATATCGCCGTCATAGCTATGCGGCCGGTAATTCATGCAGATGCCTTCTTTGATAAATCTGGCCTGAACGCTCGTCATAAACTTATAGTAACGGCTCAGTGCGGAATATCCGCAGCCGGGACAGACCACCGTATCATATTTCAGAACATCGATCCCCTCATAACGCGGCCGAAGGTCAGGATCACTGCCTAACATCTTAGCTTTTCCGGCACGCACCGTCTTGGTCTTGAAGGTACTGTCACAGATCGGACAAGTGTAAGTCTTTCCAAACAAAAACTCCGCTTCCTTTTCCGTTTCCGACTTTTCAGGTTCCTCTTCAACCACCACTTCTTTTTTCAGAGCAGCCTCGTCCTTCTCCTCTTCATAAAGCTTTGCGCTCTCAAGATTCCCAAGTCCAAGCGCTTCCAAACCCGATAACAGGCTCATCCGTTTATCCTCTCAAATTTAGTATACTTATTTCGGCAGTTTAAAGCTGCTCTTCAAGGACACGATACGGTTAAAGACAAGTCGTTCATCCGTCGTGTCCTTATAATCCACGCAGTAAAAACCGTTTCTGACAAACTGGAAACTGTCATACGGCTTTGCCCCTCCTACTGCCGGTTCGATATATACTTTCTCGCAAACCTTCAGGGAATCGGGATTTAAGTTCAGGCTTCCGTCCTCTTTGTTATAAACGCCCTTTTCTTCATCCACAAGATTCTCATACAGCCTTGCAGTCGCTTCCACGCAGCCTTTGGCCGGCACCCAGTGGATCGTACCTTTCACTTTCCGCTCGGAAAAACCGCTGCCGGCTTTGGTCGCCGGATCATAGGTACAGTGCACAACCGTGACTTTTCCGTTTTCATCTTTTTCAAATCCGGTGCACTTTACGAAATATGCATGCATCAGGCGCACTTCGTTCCCGGGGAACAGACGATAATACTTCTTCGGCGGCTCCTCCATGAAATCTTCGCGCTCAATATACAGTTCCTTCATAAACGGAACGATATGGCTGCCCATCTCCGGATTTTCCAGGTTATCTGCTGCTTCTAACTCTTCCACCTGGTCCTCGGGATAATTGTCAATCACCAGCTTGATAGGGTCAAGGACCGCCATCAGTCTCTTTTTCTTTAATTTCAGATCTTCCCTCAGACAGTACTCAAGCATTGCATAATCAGCGGAAGCATTGGCTTTGGAAACACCGCACAGTTCGATGAACCTGCGGATGGACTCCGGCGTAAAGCCGCGGCGTCTGAGGGCTGCGATGGAAACCAGCCTCGGGTCATCCCAGCCGTCTACGATCCCATCCTCTACCAGTTTCTTAATATAACGCTTTCCTGTCACAACATTGGTCAGATACAGTTTTGCAAACTCGATCTGACGGGGCGGATTTTCGAACTCGCACTCTTTTACCACCCAGTCATACAAAGGCCTGTGGTCCTCAAATTCCAGGGTGCAGATGGAATGGGTGATGCCTTCGATGGCATCCTCGATCGGATGAGCAAAATCATACATGGGATAAATGCACCAGGTATCACCTGTATTATGGTGCGTCATATGTGCCACACGGTAAATAACAGGATCACGCATGTTGATATTCGGGCTCGCCATGTCAATGCGGGCGCGGAGTACCTTGGATCCATCCTCGAACTCGCCGTTTTTCATTTTTTCAAACAGCTCTAAATTTTCCTCTATGCTGCGCTCCCTTCCCGGATCGTCCTTTCCGGGCTCTGTCAGGGTGCCGCGGTATTCGCGGATCTGCTCTGCGGAAAGATCGGAAACATAGGCCTTTCCTTTTTTTACAAGAAGCACTGCTTTTTCATACATCTGTCCGAAATAATCGGATGCAAAAAACAGCCGGTCTTCCCAGTCAGCGCCAAGCCACTTGATATCTTCCAAAATAGACTCCACGAATTCTGTTTTTTCTTTCGTGGGATTGGTGTCATCAAATCGCATATTGAACTTGCCGCCATACTCCTGCGCCAGACCATAGTTTAAAAGAATACTCTTGGCATGGCCGATGTGGAGATAGCCGTTGGGTTCGGGAGGAAAACGGGTATGAACGTGATCGTATACGCCCTCGCGCAAATCCTTGTCGATCTCCTGCTCGATAAAATGACGGGAAACGACTTCCTTTTCCGTGTTTTCTGCTGCTTGAATCTGAGGTTCCATAGTGTCTGAAATTTCCTTTCGTTACTGCTTTTTATATCTGTTTTTCTATACCATTTTATTGTTTCAGATGATGCTCTGTATCCGGGCCGGATTCAGGCCAAATTCTACGTGTAACATCCGCTATTTTGTTATGTCATATATTAATTTCAAATTTAACAAACTCTCTATGGCTTGTATTTTCTAGATCATCGAGTTGATCAGGTCCAAAATCGCCTTACCGCAGGCTGCTGATTTTTCATCTGCATCCGCAAGGCTCTGCCCCTTCACGCCATAATAGAATTTTACCTTCGGCTCGGTTCCGGAAGGACGAACGCAAACCCATGCACCGTCCTCAAGATCATAATACAGCACATTGGAGCTCGGAAGTCCAGTAGGAGTCACTTCACCGGTCTCTACGTTTGTAATGGTGTCAGCCTTGTAATCGCGATAAGAAAGCACCTTGTATCCGCCAAGCTCCTTCGGCGGATTTTTTCTGAGGGTTTCAAGTATCTGCGCGATCTTTTCAAGGCCTTCTTTTCCCTTCAGGGTAATGGACTGGATATCATCTTTGTAATAGCCGTACCGCTCATACATAGCGATCATGGCATCCCACAGTGTCATACCCTGCTCTTTGTAGAAAGCAGCACATTCCGCAAGGGCCATCACTGCTACGATCGCATCTTTATCTCTTGCATGGGTACCGATCAGGCAGCCGTAACTTTCCTCAAAGCCGAAGAGGTAGGTTCCTTTCCCGCTCTGCTCAAAGCCGAGGATCTGCTGTCCGATATACTTAAATCCTGTCAGTACTTCGATCAGTTTCACGCCATAGTATTTCGCAATAGCATCTGCCATGTTGCTGGTCACAATGGTCTTGATCAGTGCACCATCATCCGGAAGACCCTTCAGGGCTTTGATCTGCCCGATCTCATAATCAGCGAGAAGGCATCCGGACATATTTCCGGTCAGCGTATGATACTCGCCGGTTTTGGAATCTTTTACATAAACACCCAGGCGGTCCGCATCCGGATCCGTTGCAAGCACAAGCTCAGCGCCTTTTTCCTTAGCCAGCGCAAGTCCCAGCTCAAAGGCCTCAGCCGCTTCGGGATTGGGATAGGAAACTGTCGGGAAATTGCCGTCAGGCAGTTCCTGCTCGGGAACCACGTATACATTTTCAAATCCCATCTCTTTTAAGATCCGGCGCGCCGGGATATTGCCGGTGCCGTGAAGCGGTGAATATACGATGGTGATCTGATCCTTCATTTTGTCAATGCTGTCCTGATGCAGAATACGGCTCTTGAGTGCTTCGATATAGGGATCATCCACATCCTGTCCGATCTGCTGATACAGGCCCTTTGCAATGGCATCTTCCTTTGCCATGGTCTGCACACTTGCAAAATCCGTTACAGCTGAAACCTCAGCCATGATGCCGCTGTCGTGAGGCGGTGTGATCTGGGCACCATCTTCCCAGTAAACCTTGTAACCATTGTATTCAGGCGGATTATGGCTGGCTGTAATATTGATGCCGGCAATGCAGGAAAGCTTACGAACCGCATAGGAAAGCTCCGGCGTGGGACGAAGTGATTCAAACACATAAGCCTTGATGCCGTTTGCTGCCAGACAAAGCGCAGCTTCATCCGCAAATTCCGGGCTGAAATTCCTGCAGTCAAAAGCAATAGCAACGCCTTTTTCCTGACCGCCCTGTTTCTTGATATAATTAGCAAGGCCCTGGGTTGCTTTGCGGACTGTGTAGGTATTCATACGGTTGGTTCCTGCGCCGATCACACCGCGAAGACCGGCCGTACCGAATTCAAGCTCTCTGTAAAAACGATCCTCGATCTCTTTCTCGTTTCCTTCCAAAGCCTTCAGTTCCTTTTTGGTATCCTCATCAAAATAAGGATTCTCCAGCCACTGCTGATATGTTTCCCTGTAACCCATGCTATAGCCCTCCTGATTTATTTTTTCGGTCTTCATGCCGAGATTGACACGACTAAATGACACACATAGTTATTTTATCACAGTTTTCGGAAAAAAAGTAGAGATTTTTGCAATATTAATGGTGTCAATGGGGACGGTTCTTTTTGACAACCTTGAAAAAACAGGTTGTCAAAAAGAACCGTCCCCATTGACACCCCCATTGACACCCAGATACCTGTACTTCTTACAGCGATCCCGCTCTCAGTTCATCCACTACATCCTGCAGGGAGTGGCTGATGAT
>JAEEGL010605851.1_pt1 | contig 11375 bp, 8 predicted proteins | sample 9134231 | NCBI WGS metagenome assembly JAEEGL01 (sample SAMN16246548, study PRJNA631951) | gut metagenome | biome: gut microbiome; feature: rumen; material: fiber-attached | host: Bos | place: Iran: Karaj | collected 2018-10
ATGGTGGGACAGCGCTTTATTTCCCTGCTGAAGGACCATCCCTGGTTTAAGGTGACCTGCCTGGCGGCATCCTCCCGCAGCGCCGGAAAGACTTACCGGGAAGCGGTCGGCGAGCGCTGGGCTTTTGACTGGCCGATTCCGGACTATGCCGCGGATATGACGATTATCGACGCTTCAGACATCGACGCCGTGGGCGAAAAGGTCGATTTCTGCTTCTGCGCCGTGGACATGAAAAAGGACGAGATCCGCGCCCTGGAAGAGAATTACGCCAGGCACGAGATTCCGATCGTGAGCAACAACAGCGCCTGCCGCGGCCTTGAGGACGTGCCCATGGTGGTGCCGGAGATCAACGCCGGCCACCTTGCCGTGATCGAAACGCAGCGGAAGCGCCTGGGAAGCAAATACGGCTTTATCGCCGTGAAACCCAACTGCTCCATCCAGAGCTACGTGCCCGCGCTGACGACGCTGCTGGACTTTGAGCCCACACAGGTCAGCGTATGCACCTACCAGGCCATCAGCGGCGCCGGGAAGACGTTTAAGAGCTGGCCGGAGATGGTGGACAACGTGATCCCCTATATCGGCGGGGAAGACGAGAAGAGCGAGAACGAACCCCTGAAGCTGTGGGGCAGCCTGGAAGACAGGGGGAACGGCCCCGTGATCGTGAACGCGGCGGAGCCGGTGATCAGCGCCCAGTGCCTGCGCGTCGCCTGCAGCGACGGCCATATGGCGGCGGTGAGCGTGAACTTCCGGAAGAAGGTTACGAAGGAAGAAATCCTGGAACGCTGGGCAAATTACGAGACCGAGGCACAGCGCCTGGAGCTGCCGAGCGCGCCCAAGCCCTTCCTGCAGTACTTTGAGGATCCGTCCCGTCCCCAGACCCGCCTGGACCGGGATTTCCAGAACGGTTTCGGCGTCAGCATCGGCCGCCTGCGGGAGGATAAGATCTTCGACTGGCGTTTTGTTTGCCTGAGCCACAACACCATCCGCGGTGCTGCCGGCGGCGGCATCCTGACGGCTGAACTGCTGTGCCGCAAGGGTTATATCCGCGCCAAAGCAAAATAAAATCTTTTCCCGGTTTCCGGGATCAGATAAATGATTCGTAAAGGCAGAGTAGTGTTTTCCGCGTAAAGTGTTCATGAACGGGGAGTTGTCATGGAACGAAACGGCCTCAGGCCGTGCGGTGGAAAATGCGCATCCCGCTGCTTTTTACAGCAAAAGCCTCTGCGAATCACATGTAATTTGTTCTGTGATTTTGAAAGGAGGCTTTTTTCAATGCAAAAAACAATGACTAAACGGGTTTGTGTGATTGCGGTGCTGATCGCCATGCAGATCGTTCTTGGACGGATTGCAGCCATCAATGTGGGAAGCTATCTGAAGATCAGCTTCGGCTTTATTCCGATTGCTGTCTGCGGCATTCTGACCGGCCCGCTCTGGACCTTGCTGATGGCTTCCGTCTGTGACATTCTCGGTGCGCTTCTGTTTCCCACCGGCGCCTTTTATTGGGGGTTTACGCTGGTGGCGGCAATCGGCGGGTTAATCTATGGCCTGTTCCTGCATAATCATAAACTGAACCTCATCCGTTGCCTTTTGTGCACATTGACCGTTGCACTGATCTGCAACATTCTGCTGAATACCTATTTCCTGAGCCAGACCGGGTTTATGGCTGCTCCGGGAAGTGATGCCTTCTGGCCTGCTGTATGGACACGTGTCATAAAAAATCTGATCCAGTTTCCGGTGAATGGCCTGATCCTGTTTCTGGTCTGGAAAGCTTTGATGCGGATTCCCGCGCAGTTGAGGACAATCTGATGTTGAAGAAAGAGCAAAAACTGGCTGTTCTGGAAAAACTGGAACAGATGTATCCGGACGCGAAAGCCGAACTGGTTTTTTATAATCCGTATCAGATGCTCGTAGCCACCATGCTCTCTGCCCAGTGCACTGACAAACAGGTGAACAAAGTCACCCCGGCTGTTTTCGCCCGCTGGCCGGATGCGAACGCCATGGCTGAAGCTTCTCTTGAAGAGCTTTTCCCTCTCGTCAAAAGCTGTGGCTTCAGGAGCAAGGCAGGCAACATCATTGCCGCCTGTAAAATCATCAAAACACAGCACGGCGGACAGGTTCCCTGTGCCATGGAGGAACTGACTGCCCTGCCCGGTGTCGGCCGGAAAACCGCCAACGTCGTCCTGTCCAACGCCTTTGGCATTCCGGCTTTCGCTGTGGATACCCATGTGTTCCGTGTTTCGAACCGTCTTGGCCTTTGCAAAGCCGGCACAGTGGAGGAAACCGAAAGACAGATGACCCGGCTGATTCCCCGGGAAAAATGGGGGAATGCCCATCACTGGCTCATATGGCACGGACGCAGGCTCTGCAAGGCACAGCGTCCCCTTTGTACGGAATGCCCGCTGAAGGATCTCTGTCCTTCTGCAAAGCAGTATCTGTAAGCTGTCCTTACGTCAGTGACTGAACAGACTCCGGTTCCAGACCGGAGTCTGTTCTTTGTTAAAAAATCTTTTCATTTTTGTTTCGCATGTGATATACTTATTCTGTATATTTCCGATTAAAGGAGGCGGATCTCTTGCCTGATCTGTCTAAGGTTACGGCGATCCTTCCGGATCTTGCGGATTACATTGTTTACGGCGCCATCGCGGTTGTAACGCTGATCGGACTGTTCAAATGCCTTATTCCGCTTTGGCGGACAACTTCCGCCCTGCGCAAGGCAATTACCCGCCTGCAGGATAATGCCGGCAAGCAGCTGGAAAAACCAGTCTGGCAGGAATCGCGCTTTGTCGGCCGCCGTCTGCGGAACAGCTGGCTGCGTTTCCTCCAGAATGCTGAACAGCTGGACCGCCGGGGGCTTCCCACCAACGTGGAAGACTATATCAATGACGATACCGTCACCCATGGTCCCGGAAATGCCGGACTGGCGGAGCTGATTCCGAACCTGCTGACTTCCCTCGGTATTCTCGGTACCTTCATGGGGCTTTCCCGCGGCCTTTCCTCCCTGAACTTCGCGGATTCCGCCCGTCTGATCAGCGGTATTCCCGACCTGCTCAGTGGCATGCGTTTTGCCTTTGGCACTTCCGTAGCCGGTATCAGCTGCAGCCTTGTTTTCAATATGCTGAACCGTATTTCCCAGGGCTCCAGCTACCGCGCGATCGATGATTTTGTCACTTCTTTTACCCAACTGGCCATGTCCAGGCCGCTGGACAATGACGTGCAGATGATCATCCAGAACCAGGACCGCAATTTCATGCTCCAGGGAATCAACGATACACTGGCGGACCGCCTGGCTGAAAACGTCGGCCGCTCCATCTCCCGGGCAATGAATCCGGTCGCTGAATCCATGGACCGTTTTATTGTCGGCACAACCCGCAACCAGATTGAGGGTGTGAACCAGATTGTCAGCCGTTTCCTTGCGGAAATGGACCGGAGTATGGGAAACCAGTTTACCTCCCTCTCCCAGACCATGAACGCGCTGGAGCAAAGCCAACTCCGGGCTTATCAGTCCACCAGCGATAACCTTTCCGCCGCGGAAGGCATTGTCCGCAATGCGGAATCACTTCAGGAAATCACTTCTCACGCGCTGGACAAATTTGACGTCTATATGCGTCAGATCAATAAAGTCAGGGAACGGGACGAGAATTTCGAGCGGCGTTCTTCTGACCTGCTGAATGATATGCGGAAGGAAAGCAAGGACATGGCGTCCCTGATCTCAGGCCTTACGGAGAAAATGAAAACACTTCCGGATGTGAAAAGCAGCAGTGAATCCTCAGAAAAGACCCTTGGGGAAATCCGGGCCATCCTTGCGGACCTTGGAAGCAATGTCAAAACCGTCTCTGAAACCCTTGGCCGGATGTCTGAGGAGGATTGAGCATGGCGCGTCAACGCATCCATAACCGCCGTGCCGGCCGCGGATCTTCCGGTACAGGCGCCAGCTGGATCAGCTACTCTGATATGATGGCAGCCCTGCTGCTGATCTTCGTTCTTATCCTGACCTACAGTCTCTGGCAGTATTTTACGATGCTGGAAACCAAAACAAAGGAACTGAATGATCAGCAGGTTCTGCTGGACCAGCAGGCCATTGACCTGCAGCTGGCCCGGGACGAGCTTGATGATAAGGAAGCCCGCCTGGTTATTATCCAGGGTGATCTGGATGACCTGAAAGTCAAACTGGACGACCAGGAAAAAACACTGGCAGACCTGCAGATTGTACTTTCGGCAAAAGAGGCCGATCTGCAGTCCGCTACGCTGAAACTGCAGGAACAGAAGGATTTGCTGAATGCCCAGGCGCTCCGGATCGATAAACTGATCGGAATGCGCACCACCATGATCCAGGATTTGTCCACTTCCCTGTCCTCAGCCAACCTGAAAGCCGCCGTGGATCCGGCAACCGGTGATATCATGCTGGACAGTGCGGTCTTCTTCGAAACCGGAAAAGCAGCGATCCGTGAAGAAGGCAAAGAATTGCTGGACCGCTTCATTCCGGTCTATCTCGATGTGCTCCTGAGGGAAGAATACGCTGACTATCTTGGTGAGATCATCATTGAGGGCCATACGGACTCCTCAGGATCCTATGAATCCAATCTGAAACTGAGCCAGGACCGGGCCCTCCAGGTGGCGTTGTACTGCCTGAGAATGCCGTCCCTGACATCCGCGCAGAAACACCAGCTTCAGAAAATCCTCACAGCCAAGGGGCGCAGTTACGCCGACCTGATCTATGTGAACGGCGTGGAGGATGCGGAAGCGTCCCGCCGCGTTGAATTCAAATTCAGCCTGAAGGATTCTGAAATGATAGAGGAAATGAACCGGATTCTCTCAGGTGACTGATCCGGTACGGCCGTATAAAGTCAGTTTTCCTGACGGACTCATAATGATGAATTGGAGGCCCTGCCGTTTTGAAACCCTTCGCTATCTTCCTTGTTGTTCTTGTACTGGCAGCCGTCTGCGGGATCGGATATCTGTATCTGACCGCCCACCTGGACGTATACTATGTTTCCTGTATTGCCACGGACGCTGTCTCACAGGCGGATTATTTTAATGACCTTACGGCAAAACTGGATTCTTCCTCTTTTATTGGGACCCGTTTCTCATCCGATAAACTTGAGAACGCGGAACACTATCAGTTCCTGACTTATACGGTACGTATCAATAACCACGCTTTCCTGAACGCGGATGTTATTGAACTTCATATCACGCCGATGCAGGGCGATGTCCTGCAGGTCGGGGATGAAGTGCTTCACAGCCTTGGTTCCGGCCGGCAGATGGATCTTTCCGCGATGATCCTGACAACGCGGGAAATGCACGCTGTCCGGGAAGCCACCGTATCCTATTATTTCTGGGGCATTCCCTTCACCACCAGGCTCACCATCGGCCGGTAAAATCCTCTTCGCTGTTTTCAGGCATGTTAAAACGCTCTTCCTTTATCAGGAAGAGCGTTTTTCCAACCCCCAGGGAGCCGATGCCCTCGTTTTTTCACCCGCTATGTAAAGCAGGCTGGTGCCCTGCCGAATGCTTTTGCCGTCCCCTGGCGTATAAAACGGGGGCATGGCATGTCATTCATTGGACCCGGGCTCCATTTTGTGAAATGTGGGGAAAACCGAAAGGCTGTCGCGAACCCCAGGATGTCTGTCATTATTATATCTGTTGCTCGTTTTTCCGTCAAGTATAAGCATCTGTCTATCCGGATTATGATTTCCGGATTCTGTCCCTGATCTCTGCAATAAACTCTTTGCTGTTTACAGCCTTCGCCTCTCCGTCATACAGCAGTGCCAGGTCTTTGGTCATAATGCCGCTGTTGATAGTATCCAGCGTAGCCTTTTCCAGTCTGTCCGCGAACGCCTGAAGGTCCGGAAGTTCATCCATCTCGCCCCGTTTGCGCAGCGCACCGCTCCAGGCAAAGATCGTGGCCACCGGATTGGTGCTGGTTTCCTCCCCCTTCAGGTACCGGTAATAATGACGGGTAACCGTACCGTGGGCTGCCTCATATTCAAACTGCCCGTTGGGGCTTACCAGTACAGAGGTCATCATCGCCAGGGATCCGAAAGCTGTGGCAAGCATATCGCTCATCACATCACCGTCATAGTTTTTGCAGGCCCAGATAAAGCCGCCTTCAGAACGAACCACCCGTGCCACGGCATCATCGATCAGCGTATAGAAATAGGTAATCCCGGCCTTCTCAAAAGCCGCTTTATAATCCTTCTCATAAATCTCCGCGAAAATATCCTTGAAGCGGTGATCATAAGTCTTGCTGATGGTGTCTTTGGTGGAGAACCACAGGTCCTGTTTCACACTCAGGGCATACTGGAAGCAGCTGTGGGCAAAAGAGGTAATCGAGCTGTCCAGGTTGTGAATTCCCTGGATGATGCCGGGGCCTTTAAAGTCAAAAATCGGCTGCCTGATCTCCTGTCCGTCCGCTCCGGTGAATACAAGTTCCGCCTTTCCGGCACCGGGAATCCTGATTTCAGAATTCTTGTATACGTCTCCGTAGGCATGGCGGGCAATGGTAATGGGTTTCTTCCAGGTTCTGACAGTGGGATGAACCCCGTTCACCTGGATCGGAGCCCGGAACACAGTGCCGTCCAGGATCGCGCGGATGGTGCCGTTCGGGCTCTTCCACATTTCCTTCAGGTTGTATTCCTCCACCCGCTGGGCATTGGGTGTAATGGTTGCGCATTTTACCGCGACACCGTATTTCTGCGTGGCTTTTGCGCTGTCCACTGTTACCTGGTCATTGGTTTCATCCCGGTGTTTCAGACCCAGGTCATAGTATTCTGTCTTCAGATCCACAAAGGGCTCCAGAAGTTCCTTCTTGATTTCCGCCCAGAGGATACGGGTCATCTCGTCTCCGTCCATCTCCACCAGCGGCGTTTTCATCTGAATTTTCGGCATTACAGATCTCCTCAAATCACAGTTTCATCCAAAAACAGAAATTCAGAATTCTTCTTTCATCATTCTGAATTCTGAATCCTGAATTCTGAATTTCTTTAATTTTATCCCTTCATCCGGGGAGAAACAAGCAAACTGTCAAAAAACAACACAGAAAAGACAGAACATCACATGGAATCAATAATACCAGTCATCTTCTCCCGCCGGGGAATCCGGTTCCGGCGTAGGGGTATCATATTCCCGGTAGTGTTCAAAATAATCATCCGCGAAATAACCTTCATATCCGTCGGGCTGCATATCGTCAACATAGGGATTTGCCGCTTCGTTTTCCTCTGTAATGACACCGTTTTCCATATCCCAGTAAGCTGCCATCGGGAAAATGATCATCAGCTGTATCCAGCTTTCGCCGTTTGTATACTGGTTCGGATAATAGGCATAGTAAGTCTGGGGCTTCTCCCCGTTCATGATTTCTTTCTCTTTATCGGCATATTTGTCAAACTCAACATCAACAAAGGAATCCGACGGGTTTTTGATTGCCCTGGATGCCCGTTCCGTCGGAACTTTCAGCGCATCGGCCTGGGTCATCGTATTGGGATTGAGCGCCTGCAGGAATGCGGCCGCAATCTTTGGAAACCGCTCCGCGCTGTCAACCCTCAGCAGCAGGTAATTGATGCTCTGGTAATGCATATATACGGTTGCGGTGACATGCTCCGGCATATACGAGTCATCGGGATCATCCGACATCGTAACACCCAGTTCCACAACACTGTCTGTCTGGTCAAAAATCTTGTTGATTACGTCTTCGCCGTTATTGACAAGAAAGCTGTTTACATTCGCAAGGTATGTCTTCAGCATCTGCTGGCCCGGAGTGGTCTCCCACAGTTTATTCAGGTCAGCAAGGCTGTTTCCGGCCGGAATAACCAGTATCACGGCCAGGAACAGCAGAAATATCCTTTTTACCATTCTTTCTCTTTTTCCTCAATCATCTTTTTTCTGATTTCCACACACTGGCAGATCAGATCAACGCATCCCTCGATGCCCAGCGTGCCGGTATCCACGCACAGGTCATAATTGTTTACATCGCCCCACGTTCCGGTAGCGTAATAGTTGTAGTAGGCAGCGCGCTGCTTGTCCGCCTTGCGCAGGATCTCTTCGGCCTTCACGGGATCTGCCCCGTTATATTTGATAATGCGCTGGATCCTGTCTTCCGTACTGGCTTTGACAAATACGTTGATCACATTCTCATGATCCCGCAGCACATAATCCGCACAGCGGCCGACAATGACGCAGGGACCTTCGTCCGCGATACGGCGGATGGTGTCGAACTGGGCCAGGAAGATCTTATGATTCAGGGGCATGTCCATATACATGGTGCCGGGTTCTCCCCGGGTCTGCACGCCGCTGATCAGGGAGAACAGCAGGTTCTTCCCCTGTTTCTCATCGTAGCTTTCCAGCAGTTCCTGACAGATCCCGCTGTCCCGGGATGCCTCGGACAGCAGTTCCTTGTCATAGAAAGGGATGCCCAGCTTTTCCGACAGCAGTTTGGCTACATAGCGGCCGCCGGATCCGTACTGTCTCCCTACGGTAATGATCGGCTGATACTTCATGGATGCTCCCTTCCTTTCCAAGTTATTTCCCCGTCGTTGCGTTTACGGTCTGTGTATCTAATTCTCTTTTCAACCGGGTTATTCCTGCTTCTCACTCCCGGCGGATCCTGTCCCTGCGCCTGCGGATCATCATCAGGATCCAGGCGGTAAGGATCATTGTCAGTCCGGCCGCGGTATACATTCCGGTACCCGGACCGCCTGTGGACGGCAGGACTGTACCAATCTTGTTGCCTACTGTTGCTGCCTTTGTCAGGCTGTTTTCACCCGTCTCAAACGCCAGCACATCACCGGTCTTTCCGCCGCTTGCGGCCGGCCACCGGGATGGATCGGTTCCGTCGCCCTTCGCCAGCAGGGTCATGCCGTTTTCGTCAATCCTTATATGGAACGCGCCGCTTCCCGTATACATATATCCGTTAGGTGCCTTGATCTCACGAATACGGTAATATCCGTGCGTCAGGTTTTCAAAGCGGGCTTTTCCATCTTCGTCAGTTGTTACTGTCTCTCCGGTTTTTTTCCAGGTGTAACTGCTGTCCGGTGTATCAGGTGCTGTATACCTGTCCAGTTCAAATTCCGCCCCGTCAAGCAGTTTTTCTGTATGTTCCCTGTCCACCTTGACAACATCCAGGATCATCGGCCTCTCGTTAAGGAATTCAGCTGTTGCTTCAGCCTCCTCAACTGCGCTGCCGTCCAGCAGGATCTGCTTCTCCAGCGTACCGTCCCCGGCATCCGTAACCATAATGTCCAGCCGGTGTATAGTACTGTCATACCTGATCCCGTCAGCAATATAATCATTTTCACTGTTCGCTGCTTCAGGAATGTCCTCTGTGATAATGTAGTGGAACGTCTTTGTCTTCCGTCCCTGTTCATCGGTTTCTGTTAACTGGGACAGGGTATACGTGATTTCATCAAAGCCGGCAGCCTGCGTATCGCTGACCCTCACCGTTCCGGCCTGTTCTCCGGTTGTTGCTGTTTCATCCGGAACTTCCGTCAGGATAAACCCGAACTGGTTTTCGCTGATTGTACCGTTCAGGAAAGTCTTCCGGACCTTTGGCGTAAAGGTCGTATAAACATATGTGTTGACCAGCGTTTTATCTTCCGGGGTGTATTCAGTGCCTGCCACAGTCAGCACACCGTCTGTCTTGTCGATCACATAAGTCACCGTTACCGGCTCTGCCGCGTATACGACGCTGTCCTTCACACCGTTCTCCGTATCCCCGGTGTCTTCGGTAATGGTGAACGTATACGTACCGGCATCTTTGAAAGTTACAGCATCAAAAACGAAGTCCCTGCTGTCTCCTTCATTTTCGCCGCTGACAGATACGGTCAGCGTCTCAGGCAGGATCACTTTCCCCTCTGCTGCGGCCGCCTCTGTCACGTCATCTCCCGCTGCCAGCCGGAATGTAAAGGAATCCGTCTCAGCCCAGTCACGCCCGGTCAGTTTCTTGATGCCTTCCGGCTCTGTCGTGATCTCACTGTAAACATTGGTGAAAGCAGCCTCTTCTGTCTCTCCCGCCGTATTCAGCGAACCTTCCGCCGGATTCTCATTGATCAGTGTCCATCCGGCGGGAAGATCATCTTCCGTCACGCTGTACTGCGTGCCCACCGGCAGCAGGTCAATCTGCCAGGATTCGCCGTCCTTCAGCGTAACCGTAACAGGTTCGCCGTCTGTCACAGCAGCGGAATTGCTCACCGTTTCCCCGCCTGCGGCGGCAGTTGTCGGATAAGATCCGTCCACAGCTGCCGCTCCTTCCGGTGCGGTCAGTATCACCTGGAAGGTAAAGGACTGGTCGGATACATCTGTATCTGTATTGTTTTCCACTGATTTGCTGACCTTCAGCGATGCGGTGTCACGGTTGTTTGTGAAGATTGTCTGTGCCTCGTCGGTTTCAGCCTCTTCATCATCTTTTGCCACAATCGCCGTAACGGTATTGTCCGCCGATACGCTTTCCCCGCCGGCTGCGGACGCCAGTGTCATGGTTCCGGAATCTGTTTCTGTAACGGTATACTCCCCGGGTTTCAGTCCGGGCACCGTCACGCTCCACTGGTAATCGGCGCCTTCAGCTTCATGCTCTTCCCCGTCCAGCTGCCAGCTGACAGCCTGGCCGTTCTCAAAGGTGATGCTGACAGTATGGCTTTCGTCTTCCGTGATGGTTCCTTCTGTGCCGGTAATGCTGAAAGTGTAGGTACCGTCTGTCAGGAAAGCGTTCGTTTCCGTCGGTTCCGTACCGTTGATGGTTACGGCTTTTGTAATCTTCAGCGCCCCGTAGGCCACCTTGTTTCCGACTGTCAGGGACTTTTCCCGGCTGTTCACCGTCACGCGGCTGCTGTTGGCCCGGGTGGACCAGCGGGGCGGCTGCCTGCCTTCGTCCAGGACCAGGCTGGTGATGCCGTCTTCCGACACCCTGATATAGATGGATTCCTGTCCTGCTTCCACAGTGTAGTTTTCCGGCGCCGCAGTCTCCCGGATCTCATAGTAGCCCAGCGGCAGCCGGTTGAATTCCGCAATGCCGTTTTCATCCGTTGTCACAGGTTCCCTGTTCCAGTTGCTCATGGGAACACAGCCTGCCTGGTTGGGATCCAGCCTGGTAATCGTGAATTCTGCGTCTTCCAGTTTTATTTCCCGGTCATCGCAGTCCACCTTGATCAGTTTGACGTCCGCGCTCATCTTCCTGTTGTAGGCGGTGATGGTTGCTTTATCTCCCGCCCCGATTCCGACAGCGTTGTTTGCGGAATAGGATACAGTGTATCCCTCCGGAACCGGTTCCTCTTCGATCATATAAACGCAGGGCCTGCCTTCAAAGGTGGAGGGCAGTGTCACACTGCTCTGTTCCAGTTTTCCGTTGCCGGCAAAAACCAGTTCCTCAAACCACACGGGATCATGAAGGG